>JACCDN010690583.1_pt1 | contig 48662 bp, 49 predicted proteins | sample 7441691 | NCBI WGS metagenome assembly JACCDN01 (sample SAMN15323439, study PRJNA562643) | freshwater metagenome | isolation source: river surface water | place: USA:Blue River Watershed | collected 2017-08-16 | reverse complement strand
CGGAGCCTTCGCAATCGGCATCATGTTGCTGACCCACCCCGAACGCGAGGTTCAGTGGGAACAGCTCCACGTCGACTGCGCTGGTGACGAGTTCGCTCCGGACGCCGTTGGCGACTTCTCGCGCGCGCCGATCTTCTACTTCGGCGGCGGCAAGGTCGAGTTCAGCGCCAACTGGTTCGACCTCGCCGTCGAGTACTACGGTTCCGCTTCGGCCTTCGTCTCGCAGTAATCGATCCTTGAGGTCTTGAATCCTTGGGACTTTTGATCCCTTGAATTCCGCCGCAGGCGGTCGAAAAATCGGGGCTATCCACAACACACCGTGGATAGCCCTTTTTCTTTTCTAGATATGTTCAAAACAATGGCTTTTTGATATAATGAGGTTACAATTTAATTTGCCTAAACCCATTGAAAGTGATTTTGATGGGCATGGCATAAATCCATCCAAGGTATAGAACCCGTCGTCAGGGATCCTTGGATGGTCGTGTGCGGAAACGCATACGTTGAGGCCGAAAGGCTTCTACTCTTGGCGGCGGGCTTTATGCAAAACGATCCCGTACCAGAGTAGAATCGTTATACACAGAACACCTATTGCAAGGTGTTTTTGTATGGTGCTATAATTTATTTAACAGAAAGCGATTGCCTGACGGCGTCCGGGTTTACCGGGCTAAACGAGACGGGGCTACGACTTCTGTCATCAACAGCTATTTTATTATGGCTGGTGTGATGACGAGAAGTGGTAGTCCCGCTTTTTGTTTATCCTCTTGAGGCTTCGGCCTCGCATTGAACCGACAGGAACCAGATTGGAAATAATTGAGCCGAGCCTTAAAAGGGTCTCGGCTTATTTTATTTCCTATGGCTGAAGCAACATCAACCCCAAAAATCAAAGAGGAAGAAACTTCTAAAAAAGAAGTGTATTCGCCATTGGCCGACGAGCAGGCGCTCATTGAAAAATGGAAAAAGCGCTTTACGCGTTCCGAAGAATATCTCCGTCCTTATCGGGCAAAGTGGCTTCGCATGTACAAGCACTACCGGGCCTATCAGGAAAAAACAAACTATGCGTACCAGACCCGGCTCATGCCTCCGATTGCATTTCAGATCGTGGAAACAGTAGCCTCGCGTCTTGCAACTGCTAAACGAAAGACGCGCATTCTTCCGCGAGACAAAAAAGATACTGAATCAAAATCTATTGGTGCTTGGAATGATCTTGTTGGCTACGACTTTGATGTTATTAAACTCTCGAAAAAACTTCCCAAGTGGGTAAAGGCCGCTTCTACATATGGGAATGGAATCGGCATGCTGACCTGGCTTACCGACGAAAGCATTGATCATGATGACCCATTCCTCACCATCTGCGACCTGTGGGACATTTTGCCTGCTCCTGAAACTGAAGACTTGGAAGAAGATTGCCCGTGGCTTATCCGCCGCATTTTGAAATCAAAAGACAAGATCGAGCGCGAAGAAAAAGCTCGCGGCGAAAATGTACTTTATAAAAATGTGAATTTCCTCGAAGCAAAACAGGTCGAGGATTGGAAGAAGGAACGATACGAGGTGAACACAAAAAAGATGGGCCAGATTCAAAGTTCAGAATCGGTGGAAACTTCCAGCTCAGTAATTAAAGTCACCGGAGAAAAATATGAACCGGAAAAACAGATCGAATTGTGGGAGTGTTACGACTTTGAAGAAGGAAAATTGATCACTCTCGGCAACCGCGAAGTGCTGATGCGCGACGACGAAAATCCATACAAGAAAGTAAACCACGGCCGCATCTTCCTGAACTTGGCGGATCATGAAGTCAACTGGGAGCTTTGGGGTATTGGCCACATCGAGCCAGTTGAAACGACCATCGTCGAAATTGCTGATCTTCGCAATCAGCGCATGGACGACGTCATTCTCATGCTTGATCCGGTAATTAAGATTCGCAAAGACTCCGGCATTTCAAAAAACGACATCATTTTTGCACCCGGTGCAAAGTGGGAGCTTCGCAAGATGGACGATGTAGTGGTTGAACGACTGCCGGACATCAGCCTCATGGGAGTGAACGAAGAAAGAGCCCTGCGTGATGAGATCGAGCGGACGCTCGCCATCTCCGAATATGCCCAGGGCATGCCAAAGTCTTCGGATGAACCGCTCGGCAAAGTGGCCATGCTCATCGGCCAGAGCAACTTACGATTAAGTTCTTTTGCTCAAAATTTATCCGAGACACTCAGCAGTCTCGCCAACATGCTGATAGAGATGAACCAGGAATTTATCGAGGAGGATAAATTGTATCGCGTGATTGGTGATGAAGTGAGCTTCAAGGAATTCACAATGGCGGACAAAGAAGTAAAGGTCGACGCTGTGGTGACGGTTGATCCGGTCGTGCCTCCCGATCAGCAGGCCCGGCTCAATCAGTCTTTGCTTCTATACGACAAATTTGTAGCGCAAGACAAACCTGATCCGAACAGTCCCGATGAAATAAAACAATGGAAAAAACGAAAGCGCGCGATTCAGGAAATGATCCTCGAAGAAATGGGCAAAGAGGCGTATCGAGTCGTAATTCTCGGCGAAGAAAAAAACGAAACTACTCAAGGTAAAGAGCCGGTGATCCAGCCGGGAGAACCTCCGCCCATATCGGAAGCAGGTGCTCTACCGGACGCATTACCACCGCCAAGTCCGCAAGCGCGTCCCGGCTTTTTGAGAAGCGTGCTGTCGAGAATTCCTTTTATCGGTCGAGGTCAAAAAACAATTAATCAATAACGTTATGGCAAAAAATAACCAGACAACAAAAGTCATCACCGCAATTGTACTGAGTAAGACATTGAGTGGCGGCGATTGCATCGTGTCCTTGCAGGAAGACCAAGGCCGAGTACATACGATTTACCTCTCCAAAGAGGAGTCTTCCAAAATCGACTTGGGTCACAAGCTCAAGTTAACCATCGAAAAGGTCGAAAATTAATCAATTTAATCACACACATATGCCAGACAAAAAAATGAAAAAGAAGAACGATCTCGCCGACGAAAGGTTTCCAGAGGGCGACAAGATCGAGTTCAAAAATCAAAAGCCTGTTCGGGAAGAAAGTGGGCAAATGGAAGCTCGCTGGAAAAAGGTCGAAAGCGTTATAGGCGCGGCAAAGGAAGCCTATCAATCAGGCAAATCAAATTTCAGCGAAGTATTGGAAAGCCTGATTGCCACCCTTCAAGACATGCTGGACAGCGATGTCGGGGGCAAAGATCTCGGTGGGCTCATGACGAATGGGCCGGAGATGGATCTTCCGCCGGAGCCTGCGCCGGAAGAAGAACAACCATAAATGTATGCAGACCAACGAGGAAAAATTTGAAACAGGGTTGGCGGTGCTGGGGATGGTCAGAACGGCTGGCTGGAAATGGCTCGAAGCAAAAATTCGCGCAGAGCTCGCAATTGAATATGCGGAGCTCCGAGATTTTGACATTTCGGGAAAGACAGCCGAGCAAATTGCTTCCGACTATCTTCAGCGCCGAGCCAATGCTAACGCTTACGAGAAAATTCTCGCGTTGGTCGACGATGCCATTCGTGACAAAGACGAAGCGGCAGGCGCAATTAGCCAGGAGTAGCACGATGCCTATGGAGTACGCGGCAAAAACATTGGGGGCAAGGTCGAACCCCAACCTAGTAAATAAAAATTCAATTTAACAAGCGCTTTTATGAATCAAGATCGTAAAAAGGAGCTCGACGCTCTCCTCAACGCAAACTCGGAAGATGAGGAAACGGATACCGAAGAAGAAGACACCCAGGAAGACGAGGGTGAGGAAAAAGACGAGGACACCGACACCGAAGATTCTGAAGAAGAAACCGACGAAAACGAAGAAACTGATGAAGAAGAATCCGATGACGATGACTCGGACGATTCCGAAGATGAGGAAGAAACCGAGGAAGATGCAGGGGGCGAGGCATCCAAGCAGAAAAACAAGTGGCACGGCAAAAGCCGTGAGGAAGTGATCCGAATGTATGAGGAGCTCGAAACAAAAAACCAACCGCCAAAGCGAACCAAAACCAAGCCTGAATCCAAAAAGGAAAATGACGAAGGCAAGGGCGAAGGAGTAGATGTACCTAACGACGAAGAACTCGCAAAGATGACTCCTAAGCAGTTCGCTGAATGGATGGTTACGACAGTTCAAAGCATCGTTGGCAAAACCTACGATGCGCGAAGCCGGATGCGAGATTCCGCCGCGCAAGAAATTCGAGAGGCTCAGAAAGATCACCCTCTCCTAAAGACCAGTCCAGAGTACCGCGAACTCGTGCTGTCTTTGATCGACGCCGCTTCCCAAAAAGGAACGGTTATGCCGCTCAAAGAAGCCTGCGCGAAGGTCGACGGATTCGCTGGAAAGGTAAAGGGAGACACAAAGGTTTCTGACACTGAGAAGATTCGCCTCAAGAAAGCCAAAGCGCAAGTCGAGAGAGGAGCGGGCGCTCCGACCTCGCCGGGCGAAGAAAAGGGTGCGGAAGAACGCCGCCTCGAAAACATCTTCGGAACAAGCGGGTCAAATGGCCCCTTAGGAGGCCTTGGGGTTTAAACCCTCAAATAGCAAGGTCGAACCTCCTATCAGTTAATTAATCAACTAACAACAAGATATGTCATCAGCAAATGGAATCAGAGGAACCGCGAACTTGGGCGTTACGCGCAAGTACGATGTAGCGGATGTTATCTCGCTTCTTGATGTAGCGCGTTATCCGCTGCTCGGCATTCTCACGAACGCTGGAAAAGACCCAGCAACCAAGCAAGGCAAGGCACTGAAGAAAAAAGAAACGAGCGATCCGGACTTTAAGTGGTTTGAAGATAAGTTCGGTGCACGCGAAGACATCGTTTCGGCTAACCAGGGAGCAGCAGTCACACTGGTTGTGACCAACGGTGCGTACTTCAGTATCGGCGACGTCTTGCTCGTGGTGAAGTCGGCCCAGGGTACGAACAACCCGACCGGCGAAGTCATGCTTGTAACGAACGTTGCAACCAACACGCTCACCCTTGTGCGCCAGATCGGTGACGGCGGTTCAGGCGGCGGTCTGCTTCAGCAGAACGATATCGTCTGGATCATTGGTAATGCCAACGAGGAAGGTGCGGATCTCCGCACAATGAAAGGAACGACGATCGCTGAAGTGCTCAACTACTGCCAGATTTTCCGAACTACGATTGGAGTCACTGAAACTTCACGCAACACCAAGGGCCTGACAAAGGAGAACGACTTTGACTATCAGATTCGCAAGAAAGGTATCGAGCACTTGGTAGACATCGAGCGAGCTTTCCTATTCGGGAAAAAGGAGATCATCACTTCCGGTACACATCCGAAACGATTTACCGGCGGAGTTCTCCCTCGCATCAGCCAAGTCACCAGCAACGTAGCAACCCGCGACGACTTCAACAGCTACCTGAGAATCTTGTTCGCTCACGGCAACACTGAGAAATACTTGCTTGCTTCAGGTTACGTGATCGACAAGATCAACGGATTCGCTCACGACAAGTTGCAGGTACTGCAAGGAGAAAAAACTTTTGGATTAACCATCCTTAAGTATCTTTCTCCGCACGGCACGCTCAACATCATCAAGCACGATCTGCTCGCAGGAGATTTGTACGGCAAGAGTGGTGTCGGTGTAGACATGGAAGCTTTGACCTACCGATATCTCGCTAACCGTGACAGCAAGCTTCTCACGAATCGACAAGCACCGGGCGAAGACTCACGAGTAGACGAGTACCTGACCGAGTGTGGTCTCCAGATGGAACAGCCAGAGCGTCACGCAATCGTTAAGTTCGCTTAAGCAATCCTTCAAGTCTCGGTCGGACGGGCATGCTTTCCGAACCCGCCTGACCGAGTGGAAAGCCCTTGAGGGGTTTTCCGCGGAAAATGAAAGGTCGATTCCGCGGTTATTACAAAAATAATTTCACATTAATTCGTATGGCAAAAAATCAAGCATCGACGGCCGAAAAGCCGAAGACAAAGAGCAAGCGTTACGCAACTCGTTACGGACAGCATTACGCGATCGTGATGATCCCGACCGTGACTGAAATCATCAACGGAATGGCGGTAACGCGTCCAGGCAAGACAATCGAATTCAAGAACGGCATTTACGAGACGAAGGATTCGGCAGAACAGGACTTCTTGGACAACTCTCCGTTTGTTGGCATCGACTATCAGGAAGTTACGAAGGCAGTGACTTCGGCTCTTGAAGCAAAGTCATTGTCAGAAAAGGAATCCGAATTGAAAGAGAAAGAAGAAGATCTGAAGCGCAGAGAGATGGCGCTCAAAGGCAAAGAAGAAGGATCAGACTCCTCCGCTGGAAAAGAAAACAAAACTGAGGGGAAAACAAAAAAGAAAGAGCCGAAGTTCTAAACTCCCGGCTCGTTAAAGGTCGAACCATTATCAACCAAACATAAGGCACAACGATATGGCGATAGAAAGTAAATCAAAATTCGCGGTGAACGAAGCAACCGTGGCCAGCGCAGGCACTGCCGTACAGCTTCCCGACATTCCAGTCGGAGAAGGGTGTGAACTTGTCGTAAAGGCAAAGCGCACAAATCTTGGCGCGATTAAAGTCGGAGAATCCGCACTCCAGGCTCAAGCGGGAAAATTTACCCTAGAGCCGGGCGAAGCGGTGAGGCTCCGCATCAGCAATGCGAACAAAGGCTACATTGATGCGGAAGTCACCGGCGACAAAGTCGAGCTGATCGTTGAGCAATAAGCTCCTATGTCAGATTTTATTCCTCAACAGGGAGACTTCAGCTTCCTGCGATTCAGAAAAACCGGCAGATACTTCGGGCCATTCATGACAGGCGGAACAGTGACCACGCAGTCGGCAGCGTCTGCAAACTCACTGCGTGCCTTTCCATTCTTTGTCCCGAAGACACAAAAGTTTGACCGGATAGCAATCCGCGTCACGACTCTTGCCAGCGGCACAACTCCGAAGGCTCGTCTCGGTGTGTACGAAGACAAAGGCGACGGAAGTGTCTATCCGGCAAAGCTCGTACTCGATGCGGGAGAGGTAGATGTGAACACGACGGGGCTTAAAGAACTCACGATCAATCTCACGCTCAAAGGCGGGAAACTTTACTGGCTCGCTTTTGTGGGCCAAGACACAACCGCACTCGTGCTTGCAGCGATTCCTGCAGCAGACGCGATGGCGACATTCCTCGGTTTTGACAACGGACTGACTGGCACGCCGTACCTGGGCTATGCGGTAACGCAAAGCTACGGTGCACTGCCAGCAACATATCCGACAGCGAGCCCGACGGATTGGAGTCTGAACGTGCCACTCATTGCCTTACGCAAAGCGTAGTTATGTCGATGAATTATGTTGCCAAGCTTCAAAGCAAAGTTGCTGAAAACGTCGATGACGGCCGTGAACAGGATGCAACAACCTGGAACGGCAACGGCAATGGCAGCAACGTAATTACTCTCGGCAACGTGAGTGGTTCGGTGTATTCCGGCACGTTTCGTTTCCGCAATCTGAGCATTCCACGGAACTCAAAGATTGTCCTGGCCCGACTGAGGATTCGACCATCGGTCACGGACGGCGCAGACCCGGATGTGAAGCTCATTGTAAAAGGAATAAAAGAACCGGATACAAAACCATTCACTCAAACCTCGCGTCCCAGCCAGAGAACGAAAACAGTAAACACTGTCGCCTGGCACATCATCAAGAAATGGGAAGTTCACGAATGGACGCAGACCCCAAACCTCAAACTGATCATTGAAGAAATCGTTGCCCAAAACGGGTGGAAACCCGGCAACGCTCTCGCCTTAACAATAGAAGACAACGGATCTTCCTCGAACCAGGCTGAAACTTGCTATGACCGGAGTAAAGGCGACGGCTATCAGGCAGAACTTGAAGTCTGGTACACAACGAAAAATGTAAGCATCGGCACTATTGCTGGCACTGACCGCGATGGGATGGAAACAGATAAGACCATATGGCAGTCGAGTCCGACCGGCAACGTGATAACTCTCGGCGACGATGGGCCATCGGTAAATGACGGCAGCTTTATATTCAGCTCGCTCGCCATTCCTCGATACGCAAACATCATCGGCGCGTACCTTCTGCTTACGCAGGCAGATCAGAATAATCGATTCCCGCATCTCATTATTAAGGGATTTGCGGAAGACGATGCCCCGGTCTTCGCCAGCAACGGATCAAATAGACCATCGACTCGGCAGAAAACAAATGCCCTGGCCGAATGGACTATTGGAGAAACAGTGGCCGGAGTCTTTGTCGGAATCCATTGGTCAGCCAACAGCGTGTATGAATCGCCCGACCTGCGCGAGATTGTGCAAGAGATCGTCGACCGCGAAGGTTGGACGACATCAAGCAAGCTGGGCCTTGTCTTGGAAAGCCAATCATCCTGGGATGGCCAATACAAACTGCCTTGGGACTATGTGAAGAACTCCGGAGAATTTGCCGCAAAGCTCGTAGTGGTGTGGGACACGCTCCGCACATTCCGATCAACGAAAAAAGATATTGCGAAATTCGATAAATCAAATTACCCGGAATTTATTATCGTGCATCACTCTGCTACACCGCGCGACTCGACACACTTCAGCACGATAAAAAATAACCACATAGGAATCGGCTGGGGAGATATCGCATATCACCACTGGATAGCGGGAGCATTAGATGGTAACGGCGTACACATTGCGGGCCGTCCAGAAAACAAGATCGGGGCTCATGCCGATACGCAAAAGATGAACTATCGCTCTATCGGTATTGCGATGTGTGGTGACTTCCATCCGGCGAGTGGAAACCAGCAACCGACCGCTGAACAATTGGCAACTCTACAAATCCTGCTGGACACAATCAGAAAAGAACGAGGTATCCCCAAAGAACGAGTGCTTGGACACCGCGAAACTCCAGACTCCACAAATTGCCCCGGTGACAATTTGCTCGAGTACGTAAAACGATACCGATCAACCGGGAAACTTCTTCCATAACACCATGCAATTACAAGAATTCCTACAAGATCTCAACGCACGAATGTCGGCGGCCAAAACCACCGGGTTTTGGAGTGAAGTCGATAAAAAAAGATGGATTAATAAAACCATTGTTCGGGCATGCAACTTCGCCAAGTGGAACTTTCTCAATCATCACTCTACGCAGCTGACGGAGAAGGATATCGAGGCATACTTCCTGCCCTTCGACTATAAGCCCGGCGGAATGATGTTTATCAAGGTCGACGGCCAAGAACATGCAAAAACGAATGTTGAAAATTACCAAAGCGGAAATCATGTATGGGAGCGCGTATTCTGCATTCTCGGCGATCAGTATCTGGTCAAACCCACGCCACTCGAAGACGGCAAGCTCATCGATATCTATTATCGCAGGCGTCCTGTTCCTCTGGTGAATGATACCGACGAACCGATCACGCCCGAAGAAATGGAAGAAGCAATCATCAAGCTTGCTCTCGGTATCTGCCTGAAGAAAGAACCAAACCGTGGCACTGATGCCGACAAACAAATTCTTGAAGCAACTGCAATTCTCCAGCAAATAAAAGACCGCCAGGATGAGGAAGGTGGAGAGGCCGGATTCACCGGCCAGGCAACGAGCTCACGCTTTCTCTACAAGAATAGTAATCCCCAGGATTAAAAACTATGGCACTTAACGCATACAGAATAAAAGGTTTCCGCGGAGGTATCGCAGACGATGCCTACAAGGGCGTGGCTGGTGCGTTTAGATTTGGCTATGGCCTCGACATCCGAAACGGCGCGGACACTCTGAAGTGTAATCAAGCACTTGAAAAAGATTCCGGAAGTGTCGTCACTGACCTCATTCTGTTTTTCGTGCCAGCTTCAAATGGAAAACTGTACGGCTTCGGCAACACCGGAAATATCTACAGCAAAGATACACCCGCATCAGCATGGGTACTGAGATACACCGACCCCGACGGCAAGATCATGGGCGCGGCTGAGTACACCAACAACAACGGGTCAGGAAGCTATGTGCCATACCTCTATTGGGCAACTGAGACAAAACTCAAGCGCATTCCTTTCTCCGGTTCATTTCCTGGCAGCGTAGAAACATTCGGCACATTAAACGGCGATCCCGCATGGCACACCATGACGATAGCGGTTGGCGTTCTCCAGATTTGCGACGGCCGATACATCGCGCTGGTGGACTACGAAGGCAACTTCAACAATCAGGCCCTCGATCTTATTGCGGGCAACCGAACTAAAACTTTGTTGCCACAAGATCAGATCGCAATTATCGGTTCGACCAAAGGCGACAAGATTGAAGAAGGCTGGTTGTGGACATGGGACAAGCAGCAACCCTCTTGGATTCTGCGACGCATGATCGCTGAAAAAGGAGTCAACGCGATGATCCAAACCGACTTCATTATGGTGCAGGCAGGCATCAGCGGCGGGCTTTACTACTGGGACACGGTAAATATTCTGCGCTTCAAAGCATTCCCCGGTGGCGGTTGGGTAAACCCCGGAGCGGTAGCAAATCTTAAAGGCGTAGCTCTAATGGGAGTAACTGGCTCAGATAAATGCGGACTGTATTCCTACGGGCGACTAAGCAAAAACGAACCGTATTCGATGAACCTCGAATATGTTCCATCGCACGGAAAACTCACCGGCGTTGAAATTGGCGCGGTGACCGTATACGGAGATCAGCCCTTTGCATCATGGAAAGACGGATCAACTTATGGCGTGGACACAGTCGATCCTGACAATAAAGCCGACGCACGATACGAGGGACTGGTCTTCGACGCTGGCGAACCGGAACTACAGAAAGGCTTCCGTCACATCAAACTTCTAACCAAACCTTTGCCTTCTCAATGCTGGCTAAAAACTTACTACCGCATTAACGAGCAGGGTGCCTGGAAGCAGGCATACCTGGAAGACGGAGCAGATAGCTTCGACAAAGAAGGCAATACAAAAGTCGTATTCACGGTTGAAACGGGAGACGAGGAGGAAGAAGAAAAAGGTAAAGGCGAGACATTCGAACTGGCGTTTGATTTACACCCCTCAGGGAATAACACGCCAGAGATTGTCGCTGCCAGCACCTACTTCGAACCAATAGGAATCTTATAAAGCTATGAGCGAATTCTTAGAAAAAATATTCGGCAACCAAGAAGTGGATGATCAGCCATTTCCGGAAATCCCGCCGCATACCCATGACGGACAGAATTCGCCATTGCTGGCACCGGCATCGATTGACTCGGTACAGATCAAATCCGGAGCAATCGGAACCCTGGCCCTCGCTGATGATTCCGTAAGTTCGGAAAAAATAATTGACCAAGCCATTCTCACCGAGCACCTGGATGCGCTATCGGTGACCGAACAGAAACTGGCAAATGCTGCAGTGGCCACTGCCAAAATAAAGAACGGAGCAGTCAACGCATTGAAGCTCATTCAAACCGAAGCGGTGGTGACTCTCTCCGCGCAGATTGATACAGCCGTAATTATCAGCGCACACATAGGTACCGGAGTAATCCAAAACGCGCACCTCGGCAAGCAATCATCACCAACGCAAAAATTGTAGACGGAACTATTCAGACCGCGAAGATTGGAGACGCTCAAATTACCTCGGCAAAAATTGGAAACGCTGAAGTAAAAAACGCGAACATTGAGAACCTAGCGGTGACGAATGCGAAGATCGATACCTTAAGTGGAAGCAAAATCATCGCCGGAACGATCACTGCAGTACAGATTGCGGCAGGAACAATTACTGCAGACAGACTCAATGTGGCAACACTCTCTGCTGTATCGGCCAACCTGGGAACAGTGACTGCAGGAAAAATCAGTCTCGGTGCGGGCGGGTCATTCGATATCGATGAGAACGGAGTCAATCGATTGCGCGCCAATGTGAATGGATGGATCGCTCGCAATGGTCGCGGATTCTTCATGGAAGAAACTACGGCGGGCAATTACGGAGCGATATCAGTTAACGCCTCGGATCAATTCATTCTCGACCTTCCGACCTCAAACCAATTCTTTATCAAGAGCAACAGCGGAGCGACAAACGTATTCACTGCGAGTCTGGCCAACGGGCCCTTCGCGGCGAAAACCGGATATTTGATTGGAAGACATTTTGATAGCGGTGGCAGCCCACTCTTTCCGGGATCACGCCTCTTCAGGGTTAACAGCAGCGTCACCCTGTCGTCGGGCTGGAATACCGGATCGCTCTCATTCAGCGGAGCAGGAGCGGCCGACTTGCCCAGCGCATTATTTGCAGTTTGGGGCCAGGTGAACTCAACCGATAACGAGGCCTTCGTCGTTCTCACTCACGGCTACTCGACAAGCGGTTTCAGCTGGCGAGCCTACAACCCTTCCGGAAGCAATAAATCCCTGACACTGCAATTTCTTTGCTTCGGAAATTAATCGCACAAAAAATATGTTTACAAAAAAATTAGACAAAACAGACCTTGAAGAAATTCGCAAACGACAGGAAATGATTCATCAGCACACGCTGATAGCGCAGGCTCTCGAAGCACAAAAGCAAACGTATCTTGTGGGTCGATTTCACAAGTACGGCCTCGATCCTGCGAAAGAGTACAGCTTTGACTTGAAGACGGGGCGAATCACTGAGGTCAAAAAAACTTAAACTTATGGCAAACAACAGCACAACAAACATAGATTGGAATGAATTTCGCCGACAGATGGAACAGCTCGGTAAGAATTTCGGTGTCCAGTCGACTCCGGCTTCTTCGTCGGATAAGACCAGCGCGCCTGCTGGCTATGATTTGTCGTCGCTGCAGACTCAGATTGGAACCGCACAGCAGAAGCTCGATAGCGCTCAAGGCGCACTGAAAAATTACTACACCACCAGATACGATCAGGAATATAACACTCGCGGCTTGGGAGAAATGAAAACTAAGATCGCTAACCTCGACTCTAAGATTGCATCTGAAAAAGGAACGCGCGACGAATCAATAAGTAAAACTCGGCGCAATCCATATTATTCCGCAGCCACGATCACCGGAGAGTCTTCAGAGATCGAACGACTGGCCAACTCCACGATCAATAACTACGTGGACGAGCGAAATAGTTTAGCGGGTACATACAACACCACTCTTGATGAAGTGACAAAAAAGGTGGCCGCAGAGACGGGAGAAAAAGAGCGCGAAGTCGACGAGCTCAAATACAATCTCGCCAATCTGACAAAGCAATTGAGCGACTACAAAGATACGCTTCGCACCGAGCTAGATCATGAAAACGACGAGCAGCATTGGGAAATGGAATTCATGCTCAAGCTTCAAGAAGCTGACCAGCGGGCGAAAGATGCCGCCAATAAAGGAAGTGGCGGCAACAGTACTGCCAGCGAAAGACTCTCTACCAGAATAGCCCAGGGCTTAGAGCCTGACCCATCGCTAAGGGCTACGGCCGAACGCTTGCTCAGCCAGGGCATCAATGATCCGACTCGATTGGGTTATAGCGGAGATCTGGCCGTTCAACTTGAATCTGAAATTGCATACCTGAGAAAACAATCACCTGAAAAAGCATCAGCACCCGCCCAAGCATCTGGCACGACTGCCGAGGGCACTTTCAGGCGAGAAGTTCGTGACGCATGGAAAGAAGGATACAACGCCGAGCAACTGAAGCAGGTCTATGGAAGCGTCCAATTCACTGATTCAAAGAAGTCTGCCTCGGAAATCATTGATGACGAATGGCGAATTAAAACCGCGGGAGGCGTCGGCGGATTCCTCGGACGACTCTTCCGTATTGGAGTCTAAAACTACTATGAACTTCTGGAACAAAATTACATCACCATTCAAGAAAGCAGCCGAGAAAACAAAAAAGACTATCGGCGACTTTTTCGCACCCGTGCCTGACGAAGTACGCGTGCGCGACTTTGTGCGCGAGCTACCGGGAGCAACGAAAACGGTCGGAACAGCGGTATTAAACTTCGGCAAAGATGTTCTTCGGGCAGCACCGAGAGCCGCTGCATCAGCAACACTTTCTGCTGAAGGCGAAAAAGAATTTATTCCGGGCTCCGGTGTTGCGCCAAAGTTTGAGAAGTTTCTATTCGGGGACAAGCCGATAAAAGATATACGCGGCACCGGCGAGGAGACAATTCAAGACTTCGGCGGAAGCCAAAAGACCGCAAAAAAATATGGATTGCCATTAGGTTTTGCATTGACGGCACTTGATATCGTTCCCGGCATCCCGAAGAAAAAGGTAGCTGAAGAACTCGGCGAACAACTCATTAAAAGATACGGTGACGATGTCGCTAAGCTGATTGTAGAAAAAGGTGGAAAGAAACTCGCGGAGCAAGCTATTAAAGAAGGCGGAGAAAAACTCGTAGAAAAGGCTGGCATTGTGATTGCCAAAGAAATGAAGCCGATCACGGAGGCGGTAAAGAGCGCGGAAGAAGTTATCAAATCGGTGAAGCCGGTAAACTACTTCGAGAAAGAAGGGCGCAATCTCATGGAATTTGAAAATGCCGATTTGTCTTTGCCTGAGCTCAAGCGGAAATTAGAAATAGCCGTTGAAGGTAAGGAAGGTGACGAACTGCTGGGCCTAATGAAAAAAGATATCGAAAAGAGAGAAACAGAACTTATTGATCTGGTAAAAAATGATAAAGGAGTATCAGATCAAGGCGAAGAATTTATAAAAGCCCGTGAACAAGCGATCAAAGAGATTGAAGCAAGTGCACCCACTAATCGTACTTCGGTAGCGGAAAGCGCATTGGATAGCGCAAATTCAAAGGGTCATCCTGTGATAAAGGCAGGAAAAAAAGTGGCACCGCCAAAACCGCGGGCAGATGAGCTTGTGCCTCCGCCTCCAACTCCTCCTCGCGTACCAACTGAAGTGCCATTATCCGGAGTCCCAGATTCCCCTAAGGGGAGTGCACTGGAAGCCATCGATGGCATGGTCGGAAAAACCAGCACACCAAAGAATTTGCTCGAGTGGATAAAGGGCGCACCGAAAAAATTCACTGAAGCATTTAGCGATCGCTTTGCTCCAATCAAACGCTTCGAAGAAATGGTGAGCGACATGGCTGGAAAGCCAATCGATATTAACTCAAGCGCATACACCGCAGCGCGAATGTACGCGGGGCGCATGGGAACGGTTGAGTCATTCTTAAACGATCTCCAAAAAGTTATTTCGCCATTGAGAAAAGAGCGTGCTGATTTCACTCGCTTTGTTTTGTCGCGCCGAGCTCTTGAGCGAGCCGAACGCGGATTCGCCAACCCAGCCGGAGTCACGGCCGATACCGCAAAACAAGCTATGGACGAACTCAAAACAAAAGTCGGCCCCGGCATCTTCAAACAATTTGAATCGGCAGAACAAGCGATACAGAAATGGGCTGACGAAGCGATCCTCCGGCCAGCTGCAGAATCGGGACTTATATCGAAGCAGGCATACAATTCGATCGTAGCAAAAAATAAACATTGGATTCCGTTTCAAGTTCTCGATTATTTACCGGACTCAGCATTCGTAGACAGTCTGCCAAAAGGTGGCGAGATCTTCTCCGTAAGCAAGCAAGGCATCGTTAAGGGTCTTGAAGGTACGGAAAAAATAATCCGTGACCCGTTTGAAGCAATCATCGACAAACTATCGAACGCGGTAAACCTTGCCAAGCGTAATGATGTAGCCCGCAAACTCATCAACATCCGTGAGGTGTTGCCCGAAGCCAAAGAGCTTATACAGCCTCTGGCTAAAGATGCGCGCGTGCCAAAAGGCTGGGGTTCCATCAGCGTATTCGTGGATGGAAAGAACACGAAATGGGTTGTACCCGAAGAACTCTCTTGGGCGATGCATCAAATGAATGAAGTCGAAGCTGGTATGCTCGGCAACTTTGTGAAATTTACCTCCGGCGCATTCAGGAAGGGAGCGACCACACTATATATACCGTTCTCTCTTTCGAATGCCGTGCGCGATGCTCAGATGGCAGTCATGACTTCAAAGTACGGGTTCAACCCGGCAGACTGGGTCACTGGCTTTGCTCAAGGCCTCAAAGGAGCATTTGGCTGGGACTCAAAACTGCTTGAAGAATTCAGTCGCAACGGTGGAGGCTTTGGTGGCTTCATCCAGGGAGCGCGCGAGATCAGTGGCGTGAAGAAACAACTGTTTGAACCAACATGGTGGAAACGAACCAAAGCAGTCGTGAATCCCTTCAACCTTATAAGCAATTTTGCGGAAGCCATAGAGCTTGCCCCGCGCCTCGGCGTATATAAGCGCGCATTGAAGGGGGGAGCGACCGGCTTCGAGGCGGCATTCGAGGCCCGCAATGCAACAATCGACTTCGCCAAATCTGGTCAGGAGATGCGAATAATAAATATGTGGGTGCCGTTTGTGAACGCACGATGGCAAGCACTGCTCAACACGGCCCGTGTGTTTAAAGAAAGTCCGGTCAAAGCTTCAGCAAAAGCAGGTGCATTAATTGTCGCACCAGGAGTGACGACATATTTCTGGAACTCACTAAATTTTCCAGACCTCTACGAAGATGTACCTCGCTGGATCAAAGATACCTACTTCCCAATTATTGTTGGCGAAGAAAAGGATGAGCAAGGCAACCGTGTACCTAAGATGGTGTTGATTCCAAAAGGCGACGTCGGGCAGATTTTCTACAACCCGATCGAGTACGCCCTCGACTATGTCCGTAAGGGTGAACCGAGCAACTTCAGCAAGCTTGCACTGGAATGGATGAGCCAACTGGCTCCGATCCCATTCACCCGCGATGGCGAACTATCCGTGACTCAATTCCTTTCCGGAGCAATGCCTCCGATTCTACGAACACCGATCGAGCTTGCCACCAACCAATCATTCTTCACCGGAGGCCCGATTGTTCCGAGACGCCTCGAACAAGTTTCGCCAACCGAGCAGTACGACGAAAAAACACCGCAGGCAGCGGTGGTCGTGGGTCGAGCGCTCGGTGTCTCGCCAATGAAGATGGCCTATGGGCTTGGTGGTTTGCTCGGAGGCTTCGGCCGCGAAGCAATAGACCCAGCAAAAATTCTGCAAAGCACGGCCCAACGATTCTACCGATCCGCCGGAGGCGAGAAGCGGAACCAAGCATGGAATCTAAAAGACGAAGCAGTGGTCGGATACAGCACCGCACGGGAGCAGGCTAAGCGAGCAATTGAGGAGAACGATATAAAAACTGCGACGGCAATCATTGAAAACTGGAACGCGTCAGCTGAGAAAATATTGCCGGACATCCTGCCTTACCTTGCACAAGACGATCCACAGGAAGCGCAAAAAATAAGTTCGTCGGTGACATTCCAGCCGCAAGACATTGCCCGGCTGCAAAGGTCGGTCTACGACGAACAGGCTGGGAAAGCGGAACGGAAAGGAACGACACCGCAGCTGAATCCGAAACTAACGAAAGATAGTCTTCGATCGATTCGCACAGGCAAAGAAGACCCGCTCGCAACGATGGGGCAAATGTTTCCAACCGAAGAACTTCAACAGACAGATCTGAAGCAAATGAGGCAAGGACTACGGCAATGAAGACTTCGGCTCAATTTGCTCGCGCATTTCCCGGAGCTTGTCTGACTGAACAGCATCTCGCACCATCGGGTCGAAATTCAAGAATAAATAAAGACCGATGCCGAGACTCACCACCGCAAGCACCGCGATTAGCGCAAATAATCTTTTTTGAGCTGTAGACATAGACCCTTGTGTTGTAGCTTACACTCGGCTCAAAAAGCAAATCAGTTATGGAACACCCAAATTACCAAAACCAAATGCAGGATAAGAGGCTCGACAACCTCGAAAAAAGCGTCGACGAGATCAAGAACAACCATCTGCCCCACATCGATCAGAAACTGACGCGGGTAGGCACCGATGTCGATTGGCTCAAACGGTTTTTCTGGATTGTCGCTACCGCCTCGGTCGGCGGTCTTATCGCGGCCCTGCTCAACTTACTAATTACCCTTAATAAATAACCCCATGAACATCATTCAAAAGAAGTCGCCTAACTTTTGGGCCGGACGCAAAGGCTACCGGCCGGAAGGCGTGGTCATTCACATTATGGATGGCACACTCGTTGGCACTGACTCGTGGTTCGCAAACCCGGCTTCTCAGGTGAGCGCGCACTATGGAGTCGGACGAACCGGCGAAGTCCACCAATATGTGAAAGAAGAAGACACTGCCTGGCATGCGGGCCGGGTAGATGCGCCGGTCTGGAAACTTATAAAGCCGAACATCAATCCTAACCTTTATACGGTTGGTATCGAGCACGAAGGAAAGCCGGATGATGTTTGGACTGATGCAATGAAGCAGTCCAGCGCAGAATTGATCCGCGAGATTTGCCAACGATGGCAGATACCGATTGACCGCAATCACATTGTCGGCCACTTCGAGATATTTTCGAAGAAGCCGAATTGTCCGGCGAGCAATAAGAAAATAATTGACGAACTCGTTGCTCTGGCTGGTGGTCAGCAACCACAAGTACCACATCCTTCGCAGGTCGAAGAAGGAGTGAAGAAAATAGAAGAAGGACTCGCACAAATAAAAAATTCCTTAAAATAAAATATGGAAATTCTTAAATCCGCGAGCAAAGTTGTATTCGTCCTGATGGCCTTGGCAACGATCGGCGCGCTCTTCTTGGGCAAAATCTCAGGCGATCAATTTTTGCTTCTCGCTGGAATGGCTTTCTCGTTCTACTTTTCCAATAAAGGAGATACGACGCAGCCGTTCGCAGGAAAATAAAGTCGAAAGTTTATCAAAAGCCCGGCGTCGCACCGGGCTTTTGTGTTTTATTTTGTCTGACAAATAAAAATATAAGGAAAAGATAAAGATTCAAACGAGCAAAATTCTGGACTTGTCTGACAACGACTTATAAAATTCACTTACTATGGCATTCGTGTTTGACTTCCTTGGCGCGAAGGAATATCTTTCCGTTTGGCATAGCGGTAGACTGGTGTCGACTGGTCTCTCGTCAAACACATTAACTTAAAAATACCTATCTCATTGTTCCTGAAAAGGATCAATCGACCGCAAGGTCGAGGATGCGACACAATGGGGTTCGACAGATTGCCGCATAAGAGCTAAAATTGCTCTGCATGTTCATGTGCCGGGGATACCCGGATAACACGCGATCATGCGCGCCTTGCAAGGCGCTTCGCGTCCCGATCGCTGACTTCGGTCTGCGGACGGAAACGGCACGAACCCACCACGAGTCGCATCCTGGTGGGTTTCGTGTATATGCTAACTAAAGACGCAATAAATCAATTCTCGAACTGGAGACAGTTCAAGGTTAAAAAAACAACAGTGCGCGGCTACGACCGCGAGCTGAGAAACTTCTGCCTGTTTCTCCGCAACCCCGACATTGAGCACATCACACTGAGCAGCGTGATGGAATACCTGAACGGAATGGCAGAGCTCGGATGGGACAGAAACAGCTTCGTCGGCAAGTGCATGGCACTCCGAAAATTCTTCGAATTCTACCGGCTACAAGGATACAAAGTACTCGACGAAGAACTGATCCCAATTCCTGACAAAGAACCGAAGCTGCCTCGCGTGGCAAGCGATGAGCAGTACAAGCAGCTTGTCGCGGCAATTCCGCAAGATACCAGCGACCCACGACACATCAGAAACCTAGCAATTCTCGGCCTACTTTGGGACACGGGAGCACGAAACGGAGAGGTCTGTTCGCTCAACGTAGACGACCTAGACCTAAACGAAAAGAGAGCAATAATCCGAACAGAGAAAGCAAAATCCCGCAGACCATTCCGCGAGATTTTCTGGACAGACGATACCAACGACTACCTAGTCCGCTGGCTTAAGAAGCGAGATCACCTTACAAAAGTCATGAAGTTCGACGAACCGGGTGCGCTCTTCGTATCGGTGACCAGCGTGAAATGCGGCGACAGGTTCTCTATCAAGGGGGTGGGCGAAATGTTGAGACGGTATTGCAACAGAGCAAAGATGCCGTACATGAATGCCCACAGCTTCCGGCATCACCGCGGACATCACATTATCAAGAGCGGCGGATCGACTGCAGACGTCATGAATATCCTGGGCCACGCTTCGGTGCAAAGCACGACCATCTACACGATGATGCACGGCAAAGAACTTGAGCAACGAGCGCGCCTGTTCCTAACTGAGCGACAAGGGGACTTCGGCGAGAGGGAGCGCGACCCTGGATTCGATGACGCGCTGAAAGGTTTGGTTACATTCCTCAGAAACGAGAACCAAGGCAAAGAGGCTATCACGGTCGATGAGTTCCAGCGACAAGCCGAACACTTCTCGAAACATGGGCTTTATATGCAACGAACCCGATCCAAGACTAAAGTCCCTTATCCACAGTACATAACTTGACAAAAGTTGACAGTGGAATATAATACTGGTGAAAGGTAACCAGCATTATGCCACTATCAACATTCAAACAAAAACAAGTCCAAGAGATGAAAGACAAAGCGGTGCGCCTGTACCAGCAGGGGCTGGACACGCGCACCGTTGCGAAGATGCTCAAGGAATTACATGGCTTCAAACGAAGCCATACTTGGGTGTGGGAGGCCGTAAATGAGCACGATAGTTTATCCACTCCCAAGAAGTTGACAAAAACTGACAGACGAGTAAAATGACCATAGAATCATTGAAAAGCGAATACGCCTACTCGTCTACGAGGGGGAAAGCACAACAGGCCAAAGGGCCCGTTGCGACTCCTCGCAGACGAGCAGTCGAGAATCAAAGCACGGGTGGCTTCCCCAGCACCGAAACCCCTGTGGCATTTCTTACACTAGAAGAAAAATAAGAAGTGTCACGGGGCGTAAAAATAAAAAAGAAACCCCGGAACGTCGAGTAGTGTTACCTACTGTTCGTTCCGGGGGAGTCGCGGATGTCATCCGTCCAGGCATTTGCCGGTGGGGCTCCAGCGTCTGTGCACACGCATCTTGCAACCTTGGGATAGGTGCTTCGCGCTGGATGTCTCCCAGCGCGACGTTACCGCACCTGGTCGCGCTCAACGGTACAGGGAGATGCCAGATAGTTGTTGGCTGCCGACGGTTCGACAGTGCCACGTCTCGCACCTACCCTATACTGGACACAAAAATCTGTCAAGTGCGAGGTTGACAGTGTGTATTTTTGGTCCTTTCGCAGGGGTGCTACATAAAACAAAGCGCCGCACACGATGATCTTCGTGTGCGGCCTTGTTTGCGTTCGCCGTCTGTTAGACGACGAAGTGGACTGCCCCCTTCTCTGTCACGTAGAACCGTCGCACGGCGTTGGCCTGCAGGTCGGCGGGCTTGGCGTACTTGAGATTCGACGTCTGGGTGATCAGGTTCATCTGCCACGCAGGCCAGTCCTCTTGTCGAGGGAGCGCGGTGTGTACGAATCCGATCTGGAACCCGTCATAGATGACGAGCAGCCCATTGATCTGGGCATAGGCAGCGTGGATGATGCCGTAGCGGAATCGGATCGGTGCGGATGCGAACACGTCCTGCACCTGTGGTGCAAGCGGAATCCTATTATCGAGAGCCCGCTTGTGCGTTCCGCAGTCGGTTATCAGCTTGATGATAGTGCCGAGGTTTGGTTGGAAATGAGGTGACACGATTTGCTCCTGTACTCCATCCGATCACTGATCGGGGAGTACGGATTGTGTCAGAAGCATCAACTGTTGTCAAGCTACGTTATGGTTATCCACTTGTATTTTTCAACGTCTTCAGCGTACAATACGGCCGTAATTTCAGCATATGCTTCAGATCCAAGACACGCCGGAGAAACGCGCACAATTGCGCACCAAGTTCACAGTGCTTGCACTTGCATGTATCGCACTTGCAGCCTTTGTTGTGCCAGGTTCGTATAACCGTCTTTCACGGTGGGTGCAAGACACTGCTGGGTTCAGCATTGGAACGCTCAATTTCGATCCGTTCCATTTGGGGCTTGATCTTCAAGGTGGCGCACACTTGGTGTACGAAGTAGACACACGCCCAGTGCCAGCGGATGAAAATGTTGATGAAGCTGTTGAGGGTGTTCGTAATGTGATTAATCGTCGTGTGAACGCATTTGGTGTTGGTGAACCAGTCATTCAAACTAACAAGAGCGGAGATACACATCGTGTCATTGTCGAGCTTCCAGGAGTCTCTGATTTGAAGGCAGCAATCGATGCTATTGGTAAGACGCCGATTCTCGAGTTCAAAGAGCTTGGTGAAGCAACTGCAAAGCCAATCACTCCCGAGCAGAAGGAAGAAATCGCAAAAAAGAATATCGCGTCAAAAACAGTGATTACGAATGCACTCGCTGCTGTACGCAGTGGTCGAAGTCTTGACGAAGTTGCAAAAGAATTTTCTCAATTGCCAACTGCAAAGGAAAAGGGTGCTGACATGGGGATTGTCGATGAATCATACAATGACTCCAAGCTTCTTGCTTGGCTCAAGGCAAATCGACCGGGCACAACCTCTGGTGTTTTGGAGACGGACAAGGGATTTTATTTGCTGAAGAACGTCGAAACGACCACAGGTCCGATTAAAGTGAAGGTTCGACATATTTTGATTTGTCACCAAGGTGCACAGGAATGTACGCTCACCATCTCTGAGGAAGAGGCACTGCGTCAGGCGCAAGAGCTGCGTGCTACGCTCACAGCCCAGAATTTTGCTGAGCAGGCGACCATCCGTTCAACTGATGGCTCGGCAAGTCTCGGTGGTGAATTGCCAGAGTTCGGACGTAACGAAATGATTCCTGTATTCCAAGATGCGGCGTTTGCCCTCAAGACAGGGGAGATCAGCCAGCCGGTCAAATCACAGTTCGGGTACCACATCATCTACAAGGAGCGCGAAGTACGCGGTGCAACCTATAAGGTTGCAGGTGTCTATGCACAAAAATTTACAGAAGCTGATTTCCAGGAGCCTGCGAGTGAATGGAAAGACACTGGACTTGGTGGAGCACAGTTGGTTCGATCTGCAGTACAGTATGCACCGAACACCAATGCACCGACCGTTGGTCTCGACTTTAGTGAAGAAGGAAAGCGACTCTTTGCAGAGATTACAAGTCGTAACATTGGCAAACCGATTGCCATCTTCCTTGATGGTGAAATCATCAGTCAGCCAACCGTGAATACTGAAATTACCAATGGCGAAGCGGTGATTGAGGGTAACTTTACCTTGGCGCAGGCTCGTACATTAGTGCGCGAACTCAATGCGGGTGCCTTGCCATTACCAGTAAAGCTTGTTTCGCAGCAAAAGGTAGATGCGAGCCTGGGATCAGAATCACTCACGAAGAGTCTGACCGCGGCGTTGATTGGTTTTGGATTGGTGAGCCTCTTCGTAATCGTCTACTATAGACTCCTTGGTGTTCTCGCGGTGTTTGGCCTCGGTGTCTATGCGTTGATCGTATTGGCACTCTTCAAGATCATTCCAGTAACCATGACTGCATCGGGTATTGCCGGCTTCATTCTGTCGCTAGGTACTGCGATTGATGCCAACATTCTCATCTTCGAGCGCATGAAGGAGGAGCGTCGTGCTGGTAAGCGTTTGCATGCAGCAATGGAAGAAGGATTCGTGCGTGCATGGCCTTCCATTCGTGATAGTAATGTGTCCACCTTGATTACGTGTGTGATTCTGTTCTGGTTTGGTACAAGTGTTGTGAAAGGGTTTGCACTCACACTCGCTGTTGGTGTATTGGTTACGATGTTCACTGCAGTATTCGTGATCAGGCTCTTCGTGCGATTGGTGGTTCCACGACTTGATGAGCACACCAAGCTTGTGCTTGGTGCACCAAAGTCACCACGAGAATAATTCCGACTTTATGATCTCCATTGTTAAGACACGAAAAATTTGGTACGGGGCAGCTGCGGTGTATCTCCTCGTTGCAATCGCAGCAATTGTGGGGTATGGGTTTAAGCCCGGAATTGATTTTACAGGAGGAACACTTCTGGAGGTGGACTTTGCTGAACAACGACCTGCAACGGCAGAAGTATACGACGCATTGAAGTCATTAGATCTCGGCACAATCGTTGCACAACCTGCTGACGAGCAGGCCATGTTGATTCGTCTTCCGTTTTTGAATGCGGAGCAGCATCAGGATGTACTCACGCGCCTTGATACCCTTAATGGTCCAGCGGCGGTTGTTGAGACTCGCTATGAGACCATTGGGCCATCAATCAGTAGTGAGTTGAAGAGTAAATCAATAAGTGCAATTGTCTTGGTGATTGTGGGTATCATGTTGTACATCACCTGGACGTTCCGCAAAGTTTCGAAACCAGTTCCTTCATGGGCGTATGGTTCGATCGTTGTGGTCGCATTGGTACATGATGTGATTGTGCCAGCAGGTGTCATGGCGGTGCTTGGTCACTTTGTGGGCTATGAAATTGATACCTTGTTTGTTGTGGCACTTCTCACGATTCTCGCGTTCTCGGTGAATGATACGATTGTGACATTTGATCGTATCCGAGAGAATCTCGTGCGTGCGCCACAGCCTGACTTCGCAGACACTGTTGATAACAGCATTGCCGAGACGATTACTCGCTCGATTGCGACATCGTTTGCAGTGTTGCTTACTATGTTCGCAGTGTACTTCTTCGGTGGCGAAACCGTGAAGCACTTCATGCTGATTATGATCGTAGGAATGATTGCAGGTACGTATTCCTCGATTTTTCTTGCATCGCCATTACTCGTCGATCTTGCACGTCGCATGGATGTGCACAACATCGTGACGAAGAAATAAAAGGTGTGGTATACTTTGTCTCGTATGGAAGACAAAGTTTGGAGACATATCTACTCATTCATTACCACTGTGATGTTCTTCGTGATTTTCACGGGGGCGTACTACGCAGGTGCGAATAACTTCTGGTGGATGGGTGCGATCTTTTTGCCGATTGCGTATCTCGGCGTGTTCAATTTCTTAGTACCGGACTAGCATGTTCCTTATAGAGGACTTCATCCTGACCTTTAACACTGTTTTTGGTCAGCAGATTCATAGCGGCTGGGAGTTGTTTCTGTTTTTTTACCAGCATGGAGGTTGGATCATCCTCTTTACGTTTTTGTTCCGCGCGAGCAACGACATGTTCTACAACTATCGCGTGGGCAGATTCATGCAAACGAAGTTCCAGTGGCACTTCATTGCTGTGGATATCCCAAAGGAGAACGTACAGACTCCCGTGGCGGTAGAGAACATTTTTTCACAGCTTGCTGGAGCACACCAAACACGCGATCTGAAGGAAAAGTACTGGGATGGTCAGTGGCAGCAGTGGTATAGCTTCGAAATCGTAAGCATCGAGGGTCACATCCAGTTCATTATCATGTTGGAACACTCGATGCGTGATGTGACTGAGTCTGCGATCTATGCACAATACCCAGATGCTGAGATCACGGAGATCGAGGACTATGCAAAGGACTTCCCAAACAAATTTCCGGATAAGGAGTACCAATTGTGGGGAACTGAGTTTGAGCTTGTAACCTCGCAGTTCAGACCGATCAAGACGTACAAGAGTTTTGAGGATAAGATGTCCAAGGACGACATGTTCAAGGACCCAATGGCAGCAGTACTCGAAACATTTACACGAATTGGTCGCGACGAGCAGGCGTGGTTCCAGATTATTGTCTTTCCTATTGGGCAATCTTGGAAGGAAGAAGGGTTCAAGATGGCTCGTGAATTGCTGGGGAAGAAGGAGGCACCTAAGCGTCATTGGTGGCACGATGTTGGTGAAATTCCGCTCTACATTTTGAAACTAGCAGTGTATGGCATCGTAGGAGGCGAAGAAGTTCCGAAATTCGACAAGGGAAGTAGTGCAGACGACAAGGGACTTGCGTTCGGTACGTGGAACCTTACTCCAGGTGAAGTACAGTCGATCAAAGATATTGAAGAAAAGATTTCGAAGATCGGGTATAACGTAAAGATCCGTGTCGTCTATATCGGTAAGAAGGATGTCTTCGACAAGTCTCGTATCGTGTACGGCATCGTAGGTGCAATTAAGCAGTTCACACGTGAAGATAGCAACGCGCTCAAGCCGTCCTATAAGCTCACTGGTACTTCGGCACACTACATCTTCACAGATGCTCGCAAGAATGTTCGTAGAACAAAGTTGATTCGTGCGTACAAATCACGAAGCGCGTGGCTTGGTAAGTTGCCCTTTGTGCTCAATGTAGAGGAATTAGCAACATTGTGGCACTTCCCAGTGAAGTCAGTGCGTGCACCATTGGTACAGAAAACAACCAGCAAGCGTGGTGAAGCGCCTGTGGGCTTGCCCATGGTTGTGGAGCGCCGATTGTCAGTAGCACCAACTACTACACCACCATCTGCGCCAGCTGCAATGCCTGCGGTAACAGCTGCGGCAGCGGACGTGCTCACTCCAGATGAGCTCGCTGGAGTACACCAATCAGCAAGTGCGAGTGTGAAGACTACTGAAGCGCCAGATAATTTGCCCTTTGTCTGATCTCCTATGGAGGACCAAGCCCTTTCCATCTTCTCGCGCAGAGACATCAATGTGTTTGCGCAAACCAGCTTCCGCAACCAGTTCCGCAAGTTCGGGATCAAGCTCGATGACCGTCGCCGTCACATGTATGTGATTGGTAAGACGGGTATGGGCAAGACGACCTTGCTCGAAAACATGGTGCTTGGCGATATTTATGCAGGCAACGGTGTAGGAATTGTAGATCCACACGGTGACTTCGCAGAGAAGATTATCAACTACATTCCGAGCAACCGCATCAATGATGTGGTGTATTTCAATCCTTCAGATGTTGAATTCCCGATTGGCTTCAATATTCTTGAGGTCAAGGATCCTGCGCATCGCCACCTTGTGGCATCGGGGCTCATGAGTGTTTTCAAGAAGATCTGGATCGACATGTGGAGTGCGCGCATGGAGTACATTCTCAATAACACGATTTTGTCGCTGCTTGAATATCCTGGGTCAACGCTCCTTGGTATTAACCGATTGCTTGCAGATAAGGAGTATCGAAAGAAAGTCGTATCGGTGATTACCGACCCAGTGGTGAAGGCGTTTTGGATCACAGAATTCGCGAAATATAATGACAAGTACCAGCAGGAAGCTGTGGCGCCAATTCAGAACAAGATTGGTCAGTTCCTCTCTGCATCGGTGATGCGCAATATTGTTGCACAGGTGAAGTCCACGATCGATATTCGTCAGATCATGGATAGTGAGAAAATCTTCATCATGAACCTTTCGAAGGGTCGTGTTGGTGAGGACTCCTCACGTCTACTGGGTGGAATGCTCATCACGAAGATTCAGCTTGCAGCCATGGAACGCGTGGATATTCCAGAGGCAGAGCGCAAAGATTTCTTCCTATACGTGGATGAATTCCAGAACTTCGCCACTGAATCGTTTGCCAACATTCTTTCTGAAGCTCGCAAGTACCACTTGAGTCTCATCATGGCGCATCAGTACATCAAACAGCTTGATGAGCATGTGGCTGATGCGGTGTTTGGCAACGTGGGTACGATTGTTACATTCCGTGTTGGTGCAGAGGATGCCGAATTCATGGAGAAGGAGTTTGAGCCAGTATTCACGGCAAATGACATCATCAATCTTCCGAAGTTCCATGTGTACCTCAAGTTGATGATCAATGGTGTTGCTTCACAGCCATTTAGTGCGATGGGGCTGCCACCAATCGGTAATCCAACGGGGAACTTGGAGAAAGTTGTTCGCATCTCTCGCGAGCGCTACGCAGTACCTCGTGCCGAAATTGAGGAAAAGATTCTTCAGTGGAGTGGCATGGGCGATTTGGATGCAGAGACGGCACTTGCGCAGATGGATTCAGGAAGTAAGAAGGCCAAAGCAAAAGAATCGGACATCCCACAGGAGCAGCGTCATCCATATCAGGCACAGTGTTGGAAGTGTTTGCGTATGACAGATGTTCCGTTCCCACCAGATGGGAAGCGCCCAACGTATTGCCGAGATTGTTATCCAGAAGCAATGCGCGAGAAGCAGGAAGGCAAACCAGCGCCACCACCACCGCCATTTGCTCTTGAGTTGCTCAAGCAAAAGAAAGAGACAGACACACGTAAAGGGATTTCACTTACACAATTGGAGCAGTCGCAGGGGGCAAAGAAGGAAGAGCATGTGCCCAAGAAAGAAGAGGGGCAAAAAGAGCCTTCCAATAAACCAGCACCAACGCCACAACAGCAATCCAAGCCAGCTCCTGCTCAGGCACCATCGCAAGGTGGTGAGGAAGAGCAGAAGAAACGTCGTAAGCGAAAACGCAATAAGTCTGGGAACAATGGAAACGGTTCAGCAGGCAGCGTGCAGCAGTCATCTCAGCCACGTCCTGCGCTTTCTCTCCAAAAGGGTTCAGAACAAGGAGCAGGAGAACCATCAGAACCACGTCCGAAACTCCATCTTCCAGATCTTCCACCAGGAACTCCTACGAGCCCTCCAGCGTCCATCTAGGACGCTGGTTGCTTTTTTGCTGCATTCGCGGTATGTTGGGGCGTTCCACTATGAATCCGACACGTAAAAAAATCCTCGTTGGTATGAGTGGCGGCGTTGACTCTTCAGTCACTGCCGCATTGTTGGTGCGCGAAGGGCACGAGGTGATTGGTGGCTTCATGCGAAATTGGTCTGAAGGAAAGGAAGAGAATGGAGTGTGCACGTGGAAGAGTGATCGACGGGATGCACAGCGGGTCGCGGCGCATCTTGGTATTCCTCTTCTCACATTCGACTTTGAAGCGCAGTATCGTGCTGAGGTTGTTCAATATTTGTATGACGAATACGCTGCAGGCCGGACACCCAACCCCGATGTTTTGTGTAATCGTCAGATCAAGTTTGGTTATTTCCTCGAAGCTGCAAAGCGTCTTGGGTGTGATGCGGTAGCAACAGGGCATTACGCAGGGGTAGCGGTGGATGCAGCCGGCGCGCATTTGCTTCGTGCTGCTGACGAAAACAAAGATCAGACCTATTTCCTTCATCAGCTCACGCAGGAGCAGCTCCAGCATGCACTGTTCCCGTTGCAGCCATATCAAAAGACTGAAGTGCGGGAACTTGCGCGACAGTTCGAGTTGCCGACGGCGGAGCGTAAGGAGAGCATGGGTATTTGTTTTGTAGGACGAGTGCCCATCAAGGAATTCTTGAGCACGCATTTGGCGCCGACGCCAGGTGACGTGGTACTCGAAGATGGAACGAAGATCGGAACACACGATGGATTGCAATTTTTTACGATTGGTCAGCGGCATGGATTCACACAGCCGGGTGGGGGAGAACCGTATTACGTTGCAGCCAAAGACTTCATAACGGGGCAACTCATCGTTGCGCCGCGTGCAAGTACGCTGCTCTTGAAGTCTACAGTTCATATTCCAGCAGTGCACTGGATTGCCACCACTGCACCAGGGACTCCAGTGCGTTGTCTGGCGAGATTACGTCATCGCGCGCCGCTTGCAATGTGTGTGGTGACACCTACCGTCGATGGAAGTGCACGAGTGGATTTTGATGAGCCACAATGGGGCTCGGCTCCTGGCCAGTTCTGTGTTTTGTATTCGGATAAGGAGTGTTTGGGTGGGGGTGCGATTGCGTAGGATGACCCTCTTCCCATCTGAGTAAAGAGGGGGTAAGCTATGCAGTAGCATTGTGCTAATACGTCTATGACAGCCCACGAACTAGTTCAAAAATATATTGCATTCTTCCAGGAGCGTGGTCACGCTGAAATTCCATCGGCACCACTCATTCCGGAGAACGACCCGACCGTACTCTTTACGACTGCGGGCATGCACCCGTTGGTGCCGTATCTGTTGGGCGAGCGGCATCCTGCTGGGACACGTTTGGTGGACTACCAGCGTTGTGTTCGCACGGGAGACATTGATGAGGTGGGTGATGCAACACACAACACCTTTTTCACCATGCTTGGTAATTGGTCTCTGGGTGATTATTTCAAGAAAGAGTCCATTACGTGGAGCTATGACCTTCTCACCAAATCATTTGGTATTGATCCGAAGAATCTTGCGGTGACAGTATTCGAAGGTGATGCAGATGCACCACGTGATGAGGAATCAGCAGGATATTGGCGTGAGCTCGGCATTCCACAGGAACGCATTGCGTATCTTCCGAAAGAAGATAATTGGTGGGGGCCTGCAGGTCTCACAGGTCCTTGTGGCCCTGATACGGAGATTTTTTATTGGACAGGAGACGAAGAGGCTCCTGCGGTTTACGATCCAAAGAATAAGAAGTGGGTTGAGATTTGGAATAACGTATTCATGCAGTATAACAAGCAGGCAGATGGCACTTTCCAATTGCTTGCAAAGCCAAATGTAGATACAGGATTAGGTTTGGAGCGCACCCTTGCAGTGCTCAATGGAAAGAAATCTGGGTATGACACCGAGCTCTTCACCGGCATGATCGATGCAATAGTAGCTGCGACAGGAAAGCAGTACACCGCGGATGCAGCAACAACGTTCTCTATGCGTGTTATTGCAGACCATGTTCGTACAGGAATCATGATTATCGCTGATGGCATGGTCCCAAGTAACAAGGATCAGGGGTATGTATTGCGACGCCTCATTCGTCGTGCCGTACGTCATGCGCGCAAGCTCGGAGTGGAGCACAACGAGGCGCTGTTGCGTGGACTTACTGATGCTGCCATTGCATCACTTGGTGTGCTGTACGCACATTTGCAACCACAGCGTGAACATATTGTTGAGGTGCTGCTGGCAGAAGCAAAGAAATTCGAAGCAACAATCCAGAAGGGACTCAAGGAGGTACAGCATATCTGGGAAACGCGTAAGGAAGTAACAGCAAAGGACGCGTTCGATCTCTATCAGTCGTACGGATTCCCGCTTGAGCTTACAGAAGAAGTCGCTCGTGAATATGGTCAGGTAATTGATGCTGCGGCATTTCGTGCATCATTTGTAGAACATCAGAGCATCTCACGCGCTGGCGCGGAGAAGAAGTTTGCTGGCGGTCTTGCGGATCATTCAGCAGAGACGACACGTTTGCATACGGCAACGCACCTGTTGCACAAGGCGCTTAAGACAATCCTGGGTGAAGAAGTGCAGCAGAAGGGGAGCAATATTACCGCTGAACGACTGCGATTCGACTTTAATTATCCGACGAAGGTCACTGATGAACAGCTTCGCGCCATCGAGGACATGGTGAATGAGCAAATTCGCAAGGATCTACCTGTAGCATTTCAAGAGCTTACTCCAGCAGAAGCAAAAGCACGCAACGCAATCGGGTATTTCGAGGATAAGTACGCACAGTTGGGCGGCAAGCTAAAGGTGTACTTCGTCGGTGACGAAGCAAACGGGTACTACTCCAGCGAAATCTGCGGAGGCCCACACGTAACACACACCGGCGAACTCCAGCAGTTCCGTATTCAGAAGGAAGAAGCGGTGTCTGCAGGCATTCGTCGTATTAAGGCAACGGTGGATGCTAACGGTCATGCGTAGCATGCGGTGGCTCACTCGTACACATCGGTCACTTCTCCTCATCATTCTTGTGGCACTCGCTGCGCACGGCCAAATGCTCGGGCGCGGCTTTGTGTCTGATGACTGGGATTGGCTGCATATTGGCGCAACAGCGCAGTTCCCGGAATATGTGACGGGTAATTATGCAGGAGTGCAAGGGCAGGGCGGCTCGTATCGTCCAGTGATAACATTGGTCATGCAGCTCATGTATGCAGGGTTCGGACTGCAGGCGTTCTGGTATCATGCACTGTCGCTTGTCCTACTCATCGCTACGGCTGTTGGTATCGCGCACCTTGTACTCTTGCTGCTCGCAGCAGTTCGTCAACGTGAGTGGATCGCATGGATGAGCGCGCTATTTTTTGTGCTGATGCCTACGCATGCAGAAGCGGTCTATTGGGTCGCTGGACTACCTGATATGGTTGCTGCGGCATGCATGGTCTGGTCTACGGTGTTCATGATCCGCTCTGTGCGCACCGCTTCTTTGCAGACGGTGGTGAGTGCTTTTACGTTATGGATTGTTGCGTTAGGCGCAAAGGAAAACGCAATAGTACTTCCTGGTATTTGGGCTGCAAGCACGGTATGCGTTGCGGCAATGGAATGGAATCGAGAACAGGTGAAGCACATTTGGAGACGAATACTTCTCGTGTACGGAAGCGCAACCGTTGTACTCATACTTTTTGTGCTACTGCGGCGCTTTGCGTTAGGAAGTGGGACACTCTCGTATAGCGTGACAGCAGCACAGTTGACAGCTCGCGCCGCAGTGACGTCATTGTTGCACACAGCAACAGCAACGATAGTGGGATGGCATGAAGTGCGTCATCGTATTGTTGGATGGATTTGGGATCATCGTGCTGTGGTGGCTGGCATCGGCGGTGGTGTTGCAATTGCGTTTGGCGCATGGGCATTTCGTCGGCACTGGCGGACAGCTGCGGCATGGGTAGCATTTCTTGGTGCTGGAGTCGTTGCAGCACTTCCAAACAGCGTAGTGACTTTTCACCCTGTATTTGCTGAAGGAGAAAGATTTGCATACTTCCCATCGGTGTTTGTTGCAGTACTCCTCGCGTGGTTGTGCAGTGTTGTGATTGAGAAGCATCACCGTGTAGGTAGAGCAGGTGCACTCCTTATTGCCTTGTCATTTGTGATCGCGATTCCGCAGTACCATCGCGCATGGGACGAAGCAGACCAAGCGTTTGCTCAGGTCAGCAAGGATTTGGAGCAGGTCACTATGCCTAGTGTCGTGGTAGGTATACCTGAGTTTGCACAAGGTATTGCGCCGGTCCTGCGAAATGGGTTGCCACAATATTACGTCCTAGCTCATGGACGTTCAGCATCTCCGGTGGGCAGGTTGCCCTTTTACACACAGTGGGACGATCGTAGCCCTGTGCGGTGGGTACCGGATGTGAATGGCTGGAAGGCAACCTATGCCACAAGCACGCTGCTTTGGGGGCCTGATGTCTATACAGATGAAGCCTACCTTATTGAGCTTTGGGGCTATCAGTATCAGGAACAACGTGGAGGAGCAATGCTGAAATTCGTTTATAGACCGGATGACCCGCGCACCGCACGTGCCCAACGTACAGATTCACCCCGAGTCTATGCGTGGAGCTCAGAAGGGTTTATCCCCATGCCGTCAGTAGAATTGCTAAAATAAGCTAAATCATTTTGAAAAAGTCGCTTTTTCTCGTCTATTGACAGGAAAATCGTATTCAAATATACTACGCACAGTATTTATGCCCGATCCATCGAACAATGACGTTGTAGAGTTCGTGGGAGTAGTCGAGGAATTATTGCCAGCTGGCATGTTCCGCGTCCGCCTCACGGAGAGTGAGCACATGATTCTTGCATACTTGTCTGGCAAGATGCGTAAGAATCGTATTCGTCTCACGACCGGTGACTCTGTTCGCGTAGAAATGTCCCCATACGACTTAACGAAAGGGCGAATCGTGTATCGTCAATAACCCCGCTATGAAAGTACGTTCATCGGTGAAGAAAATGTGCAAGGACTGCAAAACATCGCGCCGCGAAGGCCGCGTGATTGTGATGTGCAAGACACCAAAACATAAACAGCGTCAAGGCTAATCTCTATGGCACGTATTTCAGGCATCACGCTCCCAAAGGACAAGCGCATTGATGTTGCGCTTACATACATCTACGGTATTGGACCTGTAACTGCGAAGGCAATCGTCGCAAAGACACAGATCAAGCCAGAAATCCGCGTAAAGGATCTCTCGCAGGCAGAAGAAGATCGTCTTCGCACTGTGATTGAAAAGGAGTACACCACTGAAGGTGACTTGCGTCGTAACATCGCGATGAACATCAAGCGTCTCAAGGACATCAAGTCCTATCGCGGTACTCGCCATGCAAAGCGTCTCCCAGCACGCGGTCAGCGCACGAAGGTGAATTCCCGCACTGTACGCGGCAACACTCGCAAGACCATGGGCTCGGGCAAGAAGCCGGTTGGCCTCAAGTAATCCACGCACTGAATTGTTATGGCACAAGCAACCAAACCAACGACCGCAGCAGTTAAGAACAAGGTCGTAAAGAAAAAGAAAGTAGCTCGCAACGTCCCAAAGGGTCTTGCGTTCATCAATGCAACCTACAACAACACGATCGTGTCTGTGACTGACCTTGAGGGCAATGTGCTCGGTTGGGCAAGCGCAGGTATGGTTGGGTTCAAGGGCCCAAAGAAGGCTACTCCGTACGCAGCTTCGATGATCGTGAAAAAGATCATGGAAGGTATCGCAGCAGTAGGAATCCAGGAAGTAACAGTGTACATCAAGGGCATTGGTCAGGGTCGCGAAGGAGCAATCCGCGCGTTCCATGCGAACAATGTTGCAGTGAATGGCATTAATGACGTGACGCCAATCCCACACAACGGTTGCCGCCCACGTAAGCGCCGCCGCGTGTAATACTCTCCAGAACGCAACGATTATGCCAGTACAATATCATGAATCCAAGTGCACGAAGTGCCGCCGCGAAGGCGTGAAGCTCTTCCTCAAGGGTGAGAAGTGTTTTACGACCAAGTGTCCGGTTGCTCGCCGTCCGTTTGCTCCTGGTCAGCATGGCCCAACAGCTCGCCGCCCAAAGCTTTCGGTATACGGTTCTCAGCTTCGTGAAAAGCAGAAAGCAAAGCGTATCTATGGACTTACGGAAGCGCAGTTCATGGGATATGTTGAGCGCGCAAACCGCAAGGTAGGTGATACCGGTGTTATGCTCCAGCAGATGCTCGAGACACGTCTTGATAATGTCGTGTACCGTCTCGGTCTTGCTGCATCACGCTTTGACGCTCGTCAGAAAGTTTCCCACGGCCATGTAACGGTGAACGGCAAGTCAGTGAACATCCCATCATACCGCGTTGCGGTAGGTGATATGGTTACCCTTGACGCAAGCAAGTTCGCGGCAATCAAGGAACGTGTAAGCAAGCACAATGCTCCATCGTGGCTCGCTCTTGAAGCAGCATCGATGGGCGGCAAGATGGTCGCAGCTCCTGCAAAGGAAGACTTCGATACCGTCTTCGACACCAAAATGATCATTGAATTCTATTCACGCTAAATCCATTTCTATGGAGGCACTTCTTTTGCCAAGCTCTACAACCTATAGCGAGCTCGAGACCCCGCATACGGCAGAGATCGTGGTTAGCCCGTGCTATCACGGCTACGGCACGACCATTGGCAACATGTTGCGCCGCGTACTCCTCTCGTCTCTTCCAGGTGCAGCAATTACCGCAGTGAAGATTAAGGGGGTTGCGCACGAGTTCTCCGGCATTGACGGCGTACTCGAAGACGTAGTGCAGATCATCCTCAACCTCAAGAAAGTACGTGTTCGCGTACACTCTGAGAACGAAGTGAAGATCACACTCAAGGCAACAGGCGCACGCGCAGTAACCGCAGCTGATATCGAAGGTAACTCCGATGTCGAAGTGGTGAACCCAGACGCACACATCGCAACCATTACGGATGCGAAGAAGACGCTCGAGATGGAGATCATGGTTCGTCAGGGTCGTGGCTACGTTCCGGTAGAGGAGCGCGGTGACGAGTCCCTTGAACTCGGCATGATCGCGGTAGATGCGGTGTACACCCCAGTGGTGGACGTTGGCTACCACGTAGAGTTCACTCGTGTTGGAGACATCACGAACTACGAGAAGCTTACGCTTCGCGTGCAGACAGATGGCACACTTTCCCCTAAGGACGCTGTGACTCAGTCGGTGAAGATTCTTGCAGACCACCTCAATATCATTCAGTCCATCGCCTAATCGCGATTTCGGCTAGTAACGGAAGGCCTATGCGCCACAATAATAATGTAAAAACCTTTGATCGTAAGAAAGCTTCTCGCGAAGCGCTCTTCCGCTCTCTTGCAGAGTCGGTAATTCTTCGCGAACGTGTGGAGACGACTCAGGCTAAGGCGAAGTACGTTCGCCCAATGGTTGAGAAGCTCATCACGCTGGGCAAGAAGAAGTCCTTGCACGCACAGCGCGAGATTCTCAAACAGGTCTACACGCAGCAGGCACGCAAGAAGTTGGTAGAAGCACTTGCGGTCAAGTATCAGGATCGCGCAGGTGGCTACACCCGCATCGTTGCTTCGGGCGTTCGTCCAGGTGATGGCGCATCCATGGCAATTATCGAATTGGTTTAAACCCTATGAGCAAGACACATACTATCGATGCTACGGGGCAGGCTCCAGGACGTGTTGCAACCGCAGTTGCTCGCATCCTCATGGGCAAGCACACCGCACAGTATGAGCCACGCGTTTGGTCTGGTGAACCTGTGCATGTGATTAATGCTGGGGCAATCAAGACTACACCAAAGAAGCTCGGCCAGAAGAACTACTACCGCCACAGCAAGTACCCAGGTGGACTCAAGACGACGACCATGGAGAAAGCAATGGCAAAGGATGCAACGTTCATCATCCGCCATGCAGTAGCGCGCATGTTGCCTAAGAACAACACCCGCGTTCGCATGCTTAAGAACTTGCGCATTACCGCATAACGCTATGGCAGAAACGACGAATCATATCGCGACCATCGGTCGCCGCAAGTCCGCTAGCGCACGCGTACGCCTTACCGCAAATGGTTCTGGTAAGGTACTCGTCAACGGCCTTGACTATACCAAGTACTTTGCAACAGAAGAGCAGCGTCAGATCGCCGTATCTCCTCTTGCAGCTGTAGGTAAGTCTGAGAACACCGACGCATCTGTAAAGGTACTCGGTGGTGGTAAGAAGGGTCAGTCAGTAGCGGTTCGCCTCGGCATTGCACGTGCACTCATCGTACTCGATGAGACACTCCGCAAGTCCCTTAAGTCTCTCGGGTATCTCTCCCGAGACGCACGTGTGAAGGAACGTAAGAAATTCGGTCATCGCAAGGCACGCCGCTCACCACAGTGGAGCAAGCGTTAATCACCTCGCAGAAAAGACAGCGGCATTCCCATGCGGCTGCTTTTCTTTTATACTGATACTCATGGCTGGAAAGGCTGAAACTCGATCAATAGCGAGTAATACGCTTTGGATGACACTCGCATCTATTGCCCAAAAGGTAATTTCTTTTGGGTATTTTTGGTTCATCGCACACCAGCTTCCACTTGAGACCCTGGGTCTGTATACATTTGCATTATCGTACACAACGCTATTTTCCATCGGTACTGATATTGGAATGGCATCGGTGTTGGTTCGCGATGGAGCAACAGATCGATCGCAACTGCTAGGACTGTATCGGCGTATGATGCGCTTGAAGGTCATTGCCTCGGCGATTACCTATGGCGCACTCATTGCTGTGGCATTGCTCGTTGGATATGGCGCTGAGAAGTTGGTTCTGATTGCGATTGCTGGAGTGGCGATGGTGCTCGATTCCGTGCATTTGACCAATTATGCTGCACTGCGCGCGCTCCATGACACCAGATATGAGGCAATAGGAATGGTCGGAAGCCAGGCACTTACGCTTGTGATTGGTGGTGTGGCGTTGACCATGGGAGCGCCACTTGGATTCTTGATTTCTGCATATGCAATAAGCAGCGCGCTCAACGTGGTGTGGAGCACGGTGCGTCTCATGCGACATCCCGAAGTCGTTGCGCTACGCAAGGCACGCGCTGTGGAAGCTGTCGTGTCATCCTGGACCATTGTGCAGATGGCGTTTCCGTTTGCTCTGGCAGGGATCTTCACGCGTGTATATGCGTCACTAGATGCGGTTCTGTTGGAACGACTCGCAGGAGACGCCGCATTGGGTCTGTATAGCGCGCCGTATAAGATCGCTTTTGCATTCCAATTCATCCCTATGGCGCTTGTTGCATCACTCTATCCGTTGTTGAGTCATCTTGCTGCGCACGATCGTGCACGTATTGCGCCAGTGTTTCGTGCTGCGATGGTGTACCTACTTGCGATTGCTATTCCGCTGTTTGCAGGAACGGTTGTAATGGGGGAAACAGTGCTTGTCGTATTGTTTGGCGCTAAGTATTCCGGTGCCGGAACAATTCTGTCGCTTATGATGGCGAGTCTGATCTTTGCCTTTGCGAGTTTTCCTGTTGGGTCGGTACTCAATGCAATGCATAAACAGCAGGTGCAAACCATGATCATGGGTGTGGTGATGGTCGTCAATGCGGTATTGAACTTTTTGTTAATTCCGCAGTGGGGTGCTACAGGTGCTGCAATTGCGGCAGTAGCTGGGTATGGGGTGTTGTTTGTAGCAGGCAGCATATCCATGCACAAGATTGCTCCTATTGCGTGGGGAGTGTTGTGGGCTGATGTGGCGCGTATCAGTGTGGCTGCAATGGTAATGGCTGCAGCATTGGTTGGAATGGAGACATTGGCATGGAATTTTCCAGTGCTGATTCGTGTTCTTATCGGCTGTGTGATCTACGGTGTGTTGTTCATGGCAGTTGGCGGCGTAGCGTTATTGCGTCTCCGGTCAGCAATGTCACGATAGTATGCAAAAGCACATCGTATTATGCACGCATGAATACACGCCAGACCATGGGGGAGTGGCGCGGTATCTGTCTGGATTGGTAGCGCATAGTGAGACGCCGGTTGCAGTAGAGCGTTTGGATCGAACCGCGCGGTGGTTCGATGTGTGTATCGCGCTTTGGAAGGCAACGGCTCAACGCGAGCAGATTGAGGAAGTATGGTGTAGCCATATATTTCCGATTGGTACAGCGTGCTACATCATATCGTGGGTGCGTCGAATTCCGTACGTCGTGTACTTTCATGGTATGGATATCGAACGCGTAGCGCAGCATCGCGGTTGGAAGCAGTGGCTTGCACGTCGTATTGTGGCGCGTGCTACGAGGGTGTATGCCAATAGCCACTACACTGCTACACGCGTGGAGCAGGTAACCGGCCGTCGTGATGTACACATTCAGTTCCCAAAAATTGAACCACTGCCGCAATCGTCGAGCCAAGATAGTGCATCGGTACGTGCAGCAAGAGGAATCGCTCAGAAGGATGTGGTCTTGCTCAGCGTGGCTCGACTCGTGCGTCGCAAGGGTGTTGATCGTGTGGTTCGTGCCCTTAGTCGTCTCGCGTCCTCAGTAGTGTTGGTGGTAATTGGTGACGGACCAGAACGAAGTGCTCTGGAGCAACTTGCAAAGGAGTTGGGCGTGGTAGATCGCGTACACTGGCTGGGAGCAGTGGATGATGCCACGACGTATGCGTGGTACCAGTCCGCTGATATATTCGTACTGCCGCCGCGTGTGCTCACGGCAGATATTGAAGGATTTGGTATAGTATATTTAGAGGCTGGTTGGTATGGACTACCAGTGATTGCGACCAGGACGGGTGGCATTCCTGATGCAGTTGCAGATGGTGAAACAGGATATTTACTCCCAGACACTGAAGATCCTGCGCCAATGGTACATGCCATCGATCAGCTTGTGCAGGACCCTGCATTGCGTACGCGCATGGGGGATCGTGCGCGAACCAGAGTACGTCAACAATTTGTATGGAACGAACGAAGCAACCGCTTGTAAGTATTATCATCCCTGTGTACACCCGTGCAGCATTGTTGCACCCGTGTTTGCAATCTATTGCGGCACAGACACATCGTAACATGCAGGTGATTGTGGTGAATGATGGGTCACCCGAAACCGAAGAGGTGAGACGGATTGTCGCACTCCATCCAGAAATTGATCAATATATCGAGCAAGAGAATGGAGGAGCGCCGCGTGCACGTAATCGTGGATTTGAAGCTTCTAGTGGCTCATTTTTGCTCTTTTGCGATGCGGATGCAGTACTTGAGCCGACAATGATTGCGCAGTGTTTGCGTGCGTTAGAACAACATCCAGATGCTGCCTATGCATACTGTGGAATGAAGTTCGGGTGGAAGACATTTGCTGCGCTGCCTTTTGATGCGACACGCCTGCGATTATACAATTATATTCACGTGAGCAGTCTGATCCGTCGCGAAGTTTTTCCCGGCTTTGATCCAGTGTTGAAGCGATTTCAAGATTGGGATGTGTGGCTCACGCTCCTTGCGCGTGGTCACCGTGGTGTCGCAGTTCCGGATGTGCTCTTTCGTGTTGAGGCACACGGTACGATGAGTCGCTGGCTTCCTTCTTTTTTCTACCGATTGTTCCCGTGGCGTCCAGAAGTTCGCGCATATAGAGATGCGCAACAAGTGATTCGGACCAAGCATCAATTACGTGTTGGGGGTTCAAGTTGAGTTCGGTACCCATTGGCAAATTGTTGGGCGTCCATAGGGCGTCCACCAGCCACCTGTACAGCATCAAACGTAAGGAGCAGTTCGCCATCCACAAGGCTGATCGCACGTTTTGTTGCTATGAATTTGCGAGGTCCTGGGGTTGGGTTGGTGTGCAATGATGCTGCAAATACCACAACACGACGACCAGACGGCAGAACAAACCACGCATGACCAGGGTAGGCGCGTATCGTTGCCTCCATGTCTTGAAGCGGCGTGGTGTACGGCTCGAGTTCTGTATTCTCGGTGGTACACTTGGTGGTGAATGTCGCGTCTTCATGATGCTGTGGCTCTGGGGTAAACGGCTCGCGGATATACTGCTCGAGCGTTGCGATCAATGTCGCTCCACCAAGTTGTGCGAGTGCCTCACGTACCGATGGTGCATAGGCCCCTGGTTCAATGGTATAGGACGAGCGTGCAAATATCGGCCCATGATCCATTTGTGCATCCAATAACATAATGCTAACGCCGGTGTGCGTCACACCATCTTTGATTGCTGTTTCAACTGGCGTAGGGCCTCGGTATGCCGGGAGAAGTGACGGATGTACGTTCCAGGTTCCAATCGTAGGCACATCAAGGATACGCTGAGGAATAATGGCACCGTACGATGCAACGATGCCAATGGTAGGAGTGAGCGACTTGTATTGCTCAAAGAACGCAGTGTCTAGGCGTTCTGGCTGGAGTAATACTGCAGTGTCAGGAATGGCGTCAACAACTGGTTGGCGGCCAGGACGACACACCACTGCGACTACAGTCACAATATCCTGGCGCTCTATGAGTTGCTTGAGTATGGAGACAGCAAAAGCGTCAGATCCGAAGAATACGCAACGCAGTGGAGTGCTAAAGGCTGGAGTGCTCATGGGAAGTGTCAGCGTGTACAAGATTAGTTGCCTTGTCAACAAAGAGAATGCCGTCGAGATGGTCTACTTCGTGCTGGAACACACGAGCAAGGAAGTCTGTGGCCTCGAAGGCAATGGGATTACCGTAGCGATCCATCCCTTCTACTTGGAGCTGGATACTGCGTCGTACGTCGCCAAATACACCAGGAACCGAGAGACATCCTTCTTGGTCAACTGCCTGCCGTGCTGAGAGGTTGGTAAGTACTGGATTCACCACTACCATGTCCATGGCTGGGAACTGTCGGGCGTTTCGTGTTTGCTTGAAGGCGTCCTTGCCGATCACAATGATGCGACGGCTTACTGCCACCTGTGGTGCGGCAATTCCAATACCATCGTCCTCATACATACGTGCAATCAAGTCGTCGATGAACTGCTGTGTTTCGTGCACTGCCAAAAATTGGCGATCAACCTCGGTCGAGCGCTTACGGAGTCGTTTGTCTGGTAGTGTGATTACGCGAAGCGGATTCATGGGGATAACGGGTTGGGTTCTACTCGGTCCTCACGCGCAAGGGTGGGAGTCAGCGCACTGAGTGCTGCTATCCACGTGTCTGGAGGAAATCGATGGAGAACTGTGGCTCCTGTTATAGCAGATTTCCTGCCTTTTTGCAATGACGTCGGGGTAATGCGGACTATGCGCACATATGGGGGGTACTGGTGCACTTTGCGGCTCTGGAGTTCGGAGGCAAAGAATCTACGGAGTGCATCAGTGTCCTGGAGTGCTGCCCAGAGCGTGTGTTCCGCATTCCACGTGCTCAGGAGGAGCTGTGCGTGTGGTGCGCGAGCGGCGAGCTCACGAAAGGTATAGAGCGCATCCTCGACCGCCCGATACCATGGACGAGAAAATCGGGCATCAGCGCTGGGAACCCAGACAACCGATGCATGAGCAAGGAGTGGAGAATAGAGAATGGTATCAGTCGCCACAATAATCTGTGCTCCTTCTGGGATCAGAGGCTGATCCGCCTGTACCTGTACCACCTGCATGTGCGGAAATAGCTCCTGTGCGGTGCGAGCGAGGTAGGAGGTGGTCATGCCGCGTGCAACGAGTGTAGAACTGTTGCAGTTGGGACAAGTGACAGCAATTCGTGATGCGATGACGGTCTCACAATCTGCACAACGTAGTACGACGGATTCATCAGTACGGTTGACGAGTATGACTGCAGGGTGTGCTGCAGTAGCCTGCGCGAGAACCTCGCGTACAGGATCAGGAATTGCGTGATACAGTTTTGCGCGCACCAGTTGCGCATTGTCGATGCGCTGAAACGTAAGCGGTGTGGGATTCCATGCGCGTGTCCATGCGTCTTTTTCGAGGAGTTGTTCAGTTGTCGCGGTGTGCGAGAATGTTCCGATCGAGAGCTGCTCGTGCTGTGCACGAATGGAGAGTATATCAAGTGTTGTGGTGTGTGGCTGCGCATCCCACTGGGTGTGTCCATCGTCCTGAGGGTGCAACACGAGTACGGTGGTTCCTGGGGCAAAAGGAAGAAGTGCTGCCGAGCGAGTACCAACAATGACACGGGGTTCTGCACGGCGCACTGCGTGCCAGATTTCCTTCGTCGTTTTTGCAGAACCTGATCGTGCATACACAAGGGGGGAGTATGATGCCAACGATGTAGCGATGCGTTCTACCGTGGAGGATTCTGGACATATAATGACACAGGTTCCGGCGCAAGAGCGTACGCGAGCAAGAAGCGCACCATCGAGGTCAGCCCCAGTATCAACGAGTGTGTGCTGTATTGCAGGGGAGTCGTGGTGTGTCGAAGGAAGCGCTGCAAGATTTTTACCAGCAACCATTCGTGGACCGATCGAAGGTAGCATGGAAATCGCCATCGTGCTCGGGTTCACGTGGTAGACCGCTGCCAGTGTGCGTAGTGAAGTACACCATGCAGGTGAAACCAATGGGATTGGCGCGAGCACTTTTTGGATTGGCTGGAGTACTGCAGTGTTGGGAATACGCTCATCCGCAGGACTCGCAATAACGATGCCGAGTTTACTCTTGGATCGAAAGGGAATTTGTACCACAACACCGACTGATACAGAAGTATCGTCGTCGACAGTATAGGAGAACGGCCCGACGCCTACAGGTAGTCGGAGCAGCGGTACAACAGTTACAACCATGTTAGAAGGTGAATTGAGCAGTGAGGTATCCTACACCCATTGGATGCTCGTACGCGAGTTCTTTATACCGGTACTGCACACGTTGGAGTATACCTAGGAAGAGAAGGAGCGGTGGAAGTGCGAATTGTTCAGCCTCCTCTGCAATATGCGGGTCCATGGACAGGAGGCGGCTTGTGTTGTAGTCCTGGAGGCGTTCGCGCACCTCGGAGTCAAAGAGTTCTCCGGATTTGTGGTATCCAAACGGCGCATCCGTGTGCAATGTGTGTGCTAAATTTGTAGATACGACAATGCCGTAGCGCGTGGTACTCGATAGGATCAGATCCTTCAAGGTGTACCCGAAGTCGTAGTGCTCTTTGGGCGATAATCCAGAGGTGCCAAGTACTGCAATGCGGTTGAACCGAATGCCCTGACGGAGCATTAATGTAGGGATAGCAGTTGCGTAGTCAAGCTCGGAATCAGAAAGAGTTGCAACAGGGATAGATTCACGAATACAGCGTTCGCGCATTCGCGCAGCAAATGCGATGTCATTCTTCAGTGGTGTATAGGTATGAAGATCTCCGAATTCACTGAACGAGAGATGGAGCTCTGGAGCACCAGCGACGCTGTAGGATTGCTCATGAGCACCAGCGTGCGCAGAGATAATAATGAGGGTGTCAACCTGTGCTGCGTACAGATCTTCCGTGAGCCGTTGGCACGCTATGCGTGTTTTGGGCAGTTGATACACTTCTTTGGTGCTCACGTGTGGCAGCAGAAGTGGTGTGTGGGGCATGAGCGCTGCAAAGACAAGTGCCATAGGAGTTACTTCGCGCCGATGGTGGTAGCGTTGAGCTCGACAGCGTCACCAAGAGGTGCACCCAGAAGTGCTTGCTCACTGACGAACAACACGTTTTCCTTCTTGTAACCCAGACCTTTGAAGACGGATTCATTAGGGATCAAGCGGCGCATTCCATCAGAGATTACGTAGATAAATGGCGAACCCTTCACAGAAACAAGTGTACCGTCCCGGAAGGTATACGGCTTTTGTACCAGTGGGTACTGCGCGAGCGTCTTCATGTCAACGGTGATTGGTTTGGAGTTGGGGAAGAGCGCCTTTGCTACATCTGCGTGTGCGATAGGCTGACGCATGCCATTCTCTACGTAGTAGTATGCGCCGGACTTCTTTTCGATCATGACGGTACCCAATGGGTAGATCGACGCACTGGTAATGATATTCCCTTGGTAGTAGTCATCCAGCTCAGCGGTAGTAATGTCGATAACTTCACCTGGGTTATACCCTAACTGACGGAAGACTTCCTTCGAGGGAATGTACCGCACAGTGTCATCCTGCAACAAATAGGTCATGCCGTTTTCGATGCGCAGAATTGAATAATTAGGGAACTTAATTGCTGGACCTTCTTCAAACGACTTGAGGTCAGACTCACTAATTTCAATAATTTGTGAGGGGTTATACCGACTTGTGAGAGCCGTCAGCGAACCGAATGGGCGACGGAGTCCTTTTTGGATGATGTAGACCGTGTTGCTCCCTTTGGTTTTTACAAGTGAGCCATTCGGGTAAACGCGAGTGAACCATCGGTTCCAAATAGACCAAAGATTCTTGTTGCCATTGATGTGTGGTGTATAGGTGTACAAATATCCTGTCGCAAAGTTCTGTGGTGTCACTGGTGTGTTGCTGAAGGTGTACTGTTGTCCAACTTTCTTGAATGAGGGGTGGTTCTGATGTTCATACCACCAACGTACAGAACCAGCAGCGTTATCAATCTGCTTTGCGAATCCTTTGAACTTTGCAATTGCAGGGTCATCCATAGAACAGGAGTCACAAACGGCATACCCAGCAGCCCAGTCAAGTGCCTTTTGCGTAGGGATCTGTCGTTCGATGAGACTCTGTTCCTTCTGAAGCAAGACGAGGAGATATCGAGGATTTACTGTATACAACTGCGCAGCATTAAAGAGAATGTCACTTGCACGTTGCAGTGACTGCGTGGGTACATCGATATCTTGGTATGTAGCGAGTCCACTGCGTCGAGATTCAAGGAATGCTTGGATTGCTTCGCGGGTCATCGATGTGGAGTCGAAGATTTCACTGTCACTGATGATCTGGTTTGGGTTGAATTCTGCAGCAATCGCATGGAATGGCTGGAGTGCGAGCGTAGCTGCGAGAAGTGCGGTTTGTGCCGCTCGGGAAAAAGAAAATGGCATATACGAAAGTATAGCCATTTTCTTCGATCTGGACAACTTACGAGACCGTGATCGCAAGTGCGTCGTTGTGTGTCGTGACGTGCGCACTTCCACCCTCGGGTAGTGATTGGTCGATGATGTGCCGTGCAATTACGTCGCTGAGTTCATGTTGGATGAGGCGACGTAGTGGACGAGCGCCAAAGGTTGGGTCATATCCCTTCTTTGCAAGGTATGCAAGAGCTCCATCAGCAACAGTAAGTGTGATTTTTTGTTCCTGGAGGCGAACCGCAAGCTTCTTGATCTGTAGATCTACAATCGATCGTACTTGTTCCGGTGTGAGCGCGTGGAAGATTACTGTTTCGTCTACACGGTTCAAGAACTCTGGCTTGAATTGCTCACGGAGCGCAGTGGTGACACGTTCGCGCATATGTGCCTGCGGATCGTCGGTAGAGGAGTCCTTGCTTGTGGTGAATCCAAGTTTGCCACGGGAAGCGAGAGAGAGGATATCGCTGCTTCCCACGTTGCTCGTCATGATGATAATCGTGTTCTTGAAGTTGACTACACGACCCTTGGCATCTGTGACGCGGCCATCATCCAGAATCTGTAACAAGATATTAAAGATGTCTGGGTGAGCCTTCTCAATTTCATCGAACAGGATTACCGCGTATGGACGGCGACGTACAATCTCGGTGAGTTGTCCGCCTTCGTCATATCCAACGTATCCAGGAGGTGAGCCAATCATTTTGCTGGCAGTGTGGCGCTCCATGTATTCGCTCATGTCCAATCGCACGAGTGCATTCTCATCATTGAAGAGGAATTCAGCAAGAGCGCGGGCGAGTTCTGTTTTACCTACACCGGTAGGACCGAGGAAGATGAAGGAGCCCATCGGACGATTGGGTTCTGCGATGCCAGCACGTGATCGACGAACTGCGTTGGCCACAGCGGCGATTGCTTCTTCCTGACCGATTACACGCTTACCGAGTTCTGCTTCCATCGTAAGAAGTTTCTCGGATTCGTCACGGAGCATACGCACTACTGGAATGCCAGTCCATCGTGAGACTACAGCGGCAATATCTTCATCAGTCACTTCTTCTTTGAGGATTTTGCGATCTTTCTGGACTTCAGCGAGCTTCGCTTCTGCAGTAGCGATAGCTTGCTCCATCATGGGGATTTTGCCATACCGAATTTCTGCAACTTTTTGCAGATCACTCTGACGTTCAGCGATATCTGCTTGTTGCTTGAGAGACTCAATCTGCTTCTTGTAGTCACGGATTTTGGTGATCGACTCTTTTTCGTTTTTCCAGTGCAACTCGAGCTCGGTTGCCTGCTCTTTGATTTCTGCGAGGTCCTTCTCAATCTGCTTGAGACGATCTTGAGAATCAGCGTCTTGTTCTTTTGCGAGTGCGCGCTTTTCAACCTCGAGTTTTACGAGTTGGCGCTTGAGTTGGTCCAGTTCGTCGGGCATGGAATCAATTTCCATGCGGATGGCGGACGTGGCTTCATCGATCAAATCAACAGCCTTATCTGGGAGGAACCGATCTGAAATATACCGTGCAGACAATTCTGCAGCTGCGACCAGCGCAGGATCGGTAATACGAACACCGTGGTGTACCTCGTATTTTTCCTTGATGCCGCGCAGAATCGCGATGGTGTCTTCAATGGATGGTTCGGCAACAAGAACGGGCTGGAAGCGTCGTTCGAGCGCCGCATCTTTTTCGATATATTTCTGATACTCCTTGAGCGTGGTGGCACCAATCATATGGAGCTCACCGCGAGCAAGTGCAGGTTTCAAGAGATTTGCAGCATCGATAGCGCCTTCTGAACCACCTGCGCCAACGATGGTGTGCAGCTCGTCGGCGAACAAAATAATTTTTCCTGCTGCGTCCGTAACTTCTTTGAGTACAGCCTTGAATCGTTCCTCAAACTCACCCCGGAACTTTGTTCCTGCGACAAGTGCGCCAATGTCGAGCGCGATCAATTCCTTGCCCTTCAGGCTTTCTGGAACATCGCCGGCAACAATGCGCTGCGCAAGACCTTCTACAACAGCAGTCTTGCCCACGCCAGGTTCACCGATGAGTACTGGGTTGTTCTTTGTGCGTCGGGTGAGTACTTGCATCACGCGACGGATTTGGGTGTCGCGACCAATCACGGGGTCCAGCTTTTCCTTCCGTGCGAGCTCCGTGAAGTTCTTGCCGTATTTCTCGATGGCTTGGTAGGTAGTCTCTGGATCTGGCGAGTCTACGCGCTGTGAGCCACGGATATCCACGAGTACGCGTAGCACAACATCATAACTGATGCCAGCATCGGCAAGGTCTACGGAGAGCGCATTCTTGTGTGCGAGAAACGCGAGGAAGATGTGCTCTGTGGAGACGAACTCATCCTTGAGCCGGCGTGCCTCTTCAAGTGATTGCTGAAGGAGTGTGGCAGTTTCTGGGCTCATGTAGATTTGACCCAGCGTACCTTGTGGCATGGTAGGACCATCAACTTGCTGATGGATCTTCTTTGCGATCCCAGCTTTGAAGGTCGCGAGTGGGACGTTGAGTTTTTTGAAAATCGAAACAACAACACCGCCTTCTTGGTCTAGAAGTGCATACAGAAGGTGATGGAGTTCAATCTGTCCATGTCCTGCCTCCGAAGCAATAGCAAAAGCACGCTGGATCGCTTCCTGTGATTTTGTGGTAAAATTGTGTGGAGTCATGGTGGTGAATTAGCACTCGTTATCCGTGAGTGCTAATATCAGCGTACCATACAGAATTCTTACGTCAATAGATCAAAAATGCGCTTATTTAACATACAATTTAAGTTTAAAAGTAGGGAAGAGGCTCGAGCAGGGTATCAACCAGCTGGCGAAACAGAGGCTACACATTGGGTGACTCTTAATCCTGAAATGGCTCTTGCAGCAGCAGATGACCCTGCGCTTGCGTCGATTCTTGCTGGTACGCCGTGCGTGGTTGCAGATGGTGTGGGTCTACAGTGGGTGGCGGCGCTTACAGGTCAGCATGTTCCAGATAGGGTATCGGGGATTGATTTGGTAGAGATCTGGGCGCGTAATGCCAATCGAGTCTATTTCCTGGGCGCAAGCCCCGCGTCGAACATGGGGGCAATTGCGTGGTGCAAAAAGGTGAACCCAACTGCTGATGTGGCTGGAACAGCAGTAATATTTGTGGATACGCTTGGTGAGTCTGCAGATACTGGTGCGGTTGTTGCGCAGATTCGGCAGCATCGTCCTGAGGTGCTTTTTGTCGCCTTGGGGCATGGCAAGCAAGAGAAGTGGATACATCACACCTTGTCGCAAATCCCCGGACCCTGTGCTGTGATCGGCGTGGGTGGATCCTTCGACATTCTCTCGGGTGCTGTGCGCCGCGCGCCTTGTTGGATGCAGCGTGTTGGGGTAGAATGGCTATGGAGATTATTCATGGAACCGCAGCGATTTGCTCGCATTTGGAACGCAGTTGTAGTCTTTCCCGTGCGCGCTATACAGTCGCATCTAGTGTCAAAACGATGAACAAAAACGTCCGCGTACGATTCGCACCAAGTCCCACAGGAGAGCTGCACATTGG
>JACCDN011089988.1_pt1 | contig 48702 bp, 41 predicted proteins | sample 7441691 | NCBI WGS metagenome assembly JACCDN01 (sample SAMN15323439, study PRJNA562643) | freshwater metagenome | isolation source: river surface water | place: USA:Blue River Watershed | collected 2017-08-16 | reverse complement strand
TTAAGATTAGAATTTGGCCGCTAAAGCATACTAGGGTTAAAAGTTGGGTTATCTTTTTAATTTTCAAGGCAATTCTCCGCTATGATCTATATTTATTACATAGCGGATTGTAGCTGCCTGAAGTTAAATCCAACAATCGACAGTTTTGTCGATTGGCAGGCATTCCTAGTTAGTATACGCCAAATTTGGCGCTAGCCACTTCTCAGCCTCTGCCAGGCTTATCCCCTTGCGATTAGCATAATCGGCCACTTGGTCCTGGGTAATTTTGCCAACTGCGAAATATTTGGCATTTGGATGGTTAAAATAATAGCCTGAAACGCTACTTGCCGGATACATTGCGAAATTTTCTGTGAGCTTGGCACCAGTATTATTTTCAGCAGCCAATAATCGCCAGATTTTAGCTTTTTCAGTATGTTCCGGACAGGCTGGATAGCCTGGCGCCGGGCGAATGCCGCGATACTTCTCATAAATTAAGTCTTCTATACTTAAATCTTCATTCAAGCCATAGCCGCACCATTCACGCATTAATTTATGTACATATTCGGCTAACCCTTCGACCAAGCGGTCACCGAGTACTTTAGTCATAATTGCCAAATAATCATCACCCGAAGCTTCATATTGGTTTGCAAGTTTTTCAACTTCATGCATTGTCACGACAAACGCGCCAATATAATCTTTAACTCCACTATCTAAGGGAGCAATATAGTCAGCAAGCGAATTATTTACCGGCTTATCATTCTGCTGGCGTAAGAAACATAACTTCTCTAATTGCTGGCCTGATTGATCATATACCAAGACATCATCACCGCTGCTTTGCGCCTGCCACCAACCGACCACGGCTTTAGGCTTAAACAAATCCTGCTGGATAATCTTGCCAAGCAAGGTCTTAGCATCGTTGTAAATCTTTACGCATTCACGGCCATACTGGGCATTATCCAGGATTTTAGGATACATCCCTTTAAAACCCCATGCCCAAAATAACGGCGACCAATCAATAAAAGGTACAATCTCAGAAAGTTTAATATCAAGATTGAATACACCCAAGCGTTGTGGAATAGCGATATCTGTCTCTTGCCAATTAGTGATAAATTTTCTATTACAAGCATCTTGATAACTAGGCAACTCAGTTTTACGCTGCAAATATAAGTGATCCTCGCGAAGCTTGCTATAGCGCGCACGTACCTCAGCAACATAAGCGGCATAGCTAGCCGGATTTAGCAATTTACTACATACTTCAGCTACCAAAGAGGCATCATTCACATGAATAACCGGTCCTGAATAGTGTTCCATGATCTTAACTGCGGTGTGTAAAGCCGAAGTAGTCGCCCCACCAATTAATACCGGAAGAGTAAACCCGGTCACGTCAAACTCTTTAACATTCGCAATCATTTCATCTAAAGATGGCGTTATAAGCCCGCTCATGCCAATAATCACGGCATTATGTTTACGCGCAGCATCCATTATGGCCTGGCAGCTAACCATAACCCCTAGATCAACCACCTCATAGCCATTACAACGTAATACCAGTGATACTATATTCTTGCCAATGTCATGCACGTCGCCCTTAACGGTTGCCATAATAATCACCGGTTTCTCCTGGCTAGTTGCGTTTGCTTTAGCTTCCTGTTCCATAAACGGTTCAAGATAAGCTACTGCGCGTTTCATTACCCGAGCAGATTTAACTACCTGGGGCAGAAACATCTTGCCTTCACCAAACAGTTTGCCAACAACCTTCATCCCGTCCATTAATGGGCCTTCGATAACATTTAGCGGTCTGCTATATTTTGCTAATGCTTCGGCAGTATCCTCTTCAATATAGCTATCTATCCCTTTGACCAAGGCATGGCTAATCCTTGACTCCAAAGATTCATTTCGCCACAAATCAACCCCGGTTGTCGCCTGGATTTGGCCTTTGTAATTTTCAGCAATTGCAAGTAGCTCTTCAGTTGCATTCGGAGTAAGGTTCAAAATTACATTTTCACAAGCAATTCTGAGGCGTGGATCAATTTCGTCATAAATAGTCAACATTCCGGCATTCACAATTGCCATATCAAAACCGGCTTTGATGGCGTGATACAAGAAAACCGCATGCATTGCCTCGCGGACCGGATTATTGCCCCTAAAAGAAAATGATAGATTTGATACCCCGCCAGAAGTTAAAGCGTAGGGGCATACTTCCTTAATCTCACGAACTGCTTCGATAAAGTTAACTGCGTAACTATTATGTTCTTCAATTCCAGTTGCAACGGTTAAAATATTGACATCAAATATTATATCGGCCGGATTAAACCCAAGCTTCTCAGTAAGTAATTGATAAACACGCTTGCAAATCGCAACTTTATGTTCCTTGCTAACTGCTTGGCCCTCTTCGTCAAAGGCCATAACTACTACTGCCGCACCATAAGATTTAATTATTTTTGCCTGGCGTAAAAACTCAGCCTCGCCTTCTTTAAGCGAGATAGAATTTACCACCCCTTTACCTTGAATGGCCTGTAGCCCAGCTTCAATCACTTCAAATTTAGATGAGTCGATCATGATAGGGACCCGGGAAATTTCCGGTTCACTAGCCACTAGATTCAGGAATTTTGTCATGCAGCTAACGGCTTCCAGCATGCCATCATCAAAGTTGATATCAATAATATTGGCCCCATTGGCAACTTGCTGTTTTGCTATTTCTAACGCTTCGCTAAAGTTACCTTCGCGGATTAATTTGGCAAATTTGGGCGAACCGGCAACATTGGTGCGTTCACCGACCATATAAAATTGTGGATTATGGATATTATCGATTAATAAAGGCTCGAGCCCAGACAATGTTGTCCCAAAATTTGCCGGATTTGGTATATGCGGTGCAAGGTCTTTCATTTTATTGACAATTGCCCGGATATGCTCAGGAGTAGTCCCACAACAGCCACCAATCAGATTTAGCGAACCATGCTTGGCAATATCATAAATATAGCTGCTAGTCATCTCAGGTGTTTCATCGTAGCCAGTAGCGCTTAATGGGTTTGGTAGCCCGGCATTAGGGTAGCAGCTTACATAGCAATCGCTGACTTTAGCGAGTGCTGCAATGTATGGCGCCATATCCTTAGCTCCCAATGCACAGTTTATGCCAACTGCCAGCGGCTTCGTATGCGCAATTGAATACCAAAAAGCTTCGATAGTCTGACCAGATAAAGTTCTGCCAGATAAATCCGTAATTGTTACCGATAAAATCAAAGGATACTTAGTATTATTATTAACTTCGATATCATGGATTGCGGCAAGGCAAGCTTTTAGATTTAGGGTATCAAAAGTTGTTTCCGGCAATAAGATGTCAACTCCGGCATTCACAAGTGCCAGAATTTGCTCATAATATACTTGTTTTAGTTCTAAAAAAGTATAGCTACGGTATTCAGGATGGTTCACATCTGGTGAGATGGATAAAGTAACATTAGTCGGTCCAATCGCCCCAGCTACATAGCATTTACGCCCAGGGTATTCTGCCATTATTTCCGCACACGCTGTTTTGGCTAATTTTACTGCTTCTGTATTTAATTCAGTTACCAGGCCTTCTAAGCCATAGTCTTTTTGGGAAATGCGATTGGCGGAAAATGTATTGGTTTCGATTATATCGCTACCGGCTAATAAATAGTTACGGTGAATTTCCTTGATAACCTCTGGGCGGGTTAATACCAGTAAATCATTATTGCCTTTTAAATCTTTAGGATGATTTAGAAATCTTTCACCACGAAAATCTGCTTCCATAAGCTTATAGCCTTGAATGACAGTTCCCATAGCACCGTCCAGAAACATAATCCGTTGATTTAAGGTTTGCTCTAATTCATTGATTAAAGGAGAATGATTCACTTGTAAAAACTTTCAAAGAATGGGTTTAGATTTGGAGATTCAGGTCAGCCCTCATTTTTAAGATTTCTATAAGCAAGTAGCTTCAGTCATAAAATTTTAGAAAATGAGGGCCAGATTACTTTAATAATTAATAAAAAAGCACAATAAACAGTTAATTGTCCTTTGCCAAAAATAGTTAGACTACTTGCTGCAAGGCAATGTTTTTGCCGATTGGATAATTACTGGTGATACAGGTACATTTTGATACATGCCCATATCCTTAGTTGGAGTTAGCGCAATTTTATCTACCACCGCATTACCCTTAATCACTTTACCAAATACTGCATATCCAGGATTATTCGCCGAATAATTTAAAAATCCGTTATCATTCACATTAATAAAAAATTGTGCCGTAGCAGAATTTGGATCACTAGTTCTTGCCATAGCAATTGTATATTTAATATTTTGTAACCCGTTACTTGCTTCATTAGCAATTGGTGGATTGGTTTTGGCCTCATTCATGTCTTTATCAAAGCCGCCGCCCTGAATCATAAAGCCAGGAATCACCCGGTGAAAAATTTTGCCATTATAAAAACCGTTATTTACATATTGCAAAAAATTTTTAACACTCTGGGGAGCTTTTTGGCTATCTAGCGCAATATCAATAACCCCATAATTAGTTGTTAATTCGACTACCGGCACTTTACACATTGTATTCGTAGTGGTAGCGGCATTGGCAGAGCTAACCGCACACCCTAGAGCTAAAAGTCCTAATAAGTATTTTTTCATAAAAACTCCTTTTCTATAATGAAATAGTATACACTTTTTTAAATCCTACAACCAGCATGATATCTCTTTAATGACTGTTGTTACCCTCTTTCACCAATTTTGAAGCACAGGCCGGATTATAGGCCGTCAATACCGGGCTTACAAAGCTTGCCATATAAGAACCATTCCACATTTTCTTAAATATCTCGTCAACTTCTTTAGCTAGAACTGGATTATTCATAACAAACAGCGAGAAGTTTCGTGAAGTAGTAAAATAGGATTGCTCCAGGTTACCGGTACCAATCCAGACATGCGCCCTATCGACAACCATGTATTTTGCATGATCCACCTCCGAGTAAGGGACACACATACCGCCAACTATCTGTGGCAAAATGGAATAACGAATATGGATATTCGGATATTTTTTTAATTCCAGCAAATAATCATTGTTATGTGTAAGCATCTCTCCTGCTTGGAACTCCCAATTGGTAATTGAAAAATTTATCTCTACCCCTCTTTTGGCCGCATTTATTATAGCATTTTGTAATTGATACCAATAATCTTTGCTGGCATACTCATCAAAGTTTGAATTAGTCATCGCCTGGAGATCAATAACGGTTTTTGCATCATCAATCAAACTAATAATATTATCGATTTCGCTTGGTATTCCATCAAAATTCGGCGAGACCGCAATAAACACTTTACCAGAACTAGCCGCTACATGTGCTAAATTCGGCTGATATTGCACATCATTGTTAAAATCTGCTTCAAATACTTTTTGAAGCCCTTTAGATAATTCAGGAGAGTCAACGATTACTCCCAATTCATGGTTTAGCTGAAATGCGATCCAATCCAAATTATGGCTACCAATATAAAACCGCTTACTATCAACAATAATCAATTTAGCATGAACAATACCATTCATTTTATCAAAATAGTTATTATACCGAATAGTTACATTCGGGTAATCCTCTAGTATTGACAAGCCATTTTTAAGGGAACTTCCTTTCATCTTTGCTTCAAGGACTATTCTGATTTTTATGCCTGATTCAGCTTTTTTCTTTAAATTATAGAGAATATCCTCACTAAAGGCGGTTTTAGCAAGACTATTAAAGTAAAACCCTTCTATATCTATTGAAGAATTGGCCGAATTTATCAGTTCCCCGATTGCAACTGCAGGATTAAGTGCTGCAGGACTTAATTGAATATTCGTGAATGCAGGTACTGTCTCAACCAAAGTAATATTTGGAATCGACCAGTCTGTTAGATAGTTATGATTATCTAGGCTGCAAGAACCAATATTAGCTAAAGCTATACATGCAGCAAGCCAGAGCGTAAATTTTCGCATTTTCTACTCCCTCTTATAGCAGAAATTTCATTTATATACTTCTCACATAGATGTTTTTCTAATTAATTACTTATTTATTTATTATTTATGCATGAACAATTACTTATGATCTTTTCAGATTTTCTTTTTGCCAGCCTCTTTCAAACTGTTGAGTTTGCGCATCTGGATAACTTTTTATATTTGCAAAAGTGTATTATAAATACATTTCTCTCTTCGATAAAGTTAATTTTATGAATTATTTATATCTTATTATAATCCGCTAATCCCTATAATTTTTTAAATAAGGCCTGCAATGAAAAAATTAAATAAATTAAGTTACAACTTCACGTTATTAGTAATGTTAACTGGTTCTGCATTAAATACCTACGCTAGCGGTCTATATCTTGGTGTAGACAGCGGCTATGGAACTATTAATACGTCAACCACCAATGGCTATAGGTTTACCAATAATACTACCTCGCAAAGTAGCGGTAATATTCTTGCTGGACTTATCGCTGGCTTTGATTTTAACAACTATATCGGCCTTGAGCTTGCCTATAATTATATCGCCAGCTCTCAATATGCCATTGGCGAAAACTCAAGTAGCAATTTTAATGTAAACCAGCAAATCTATGATTTAGGGATAACCGGACATTTTCCACTTGGATTATTGGGTAAATCTCTTAACAATTTCTCATTGTTTGGCAAAGCCGGCATAGGTTATTCGAATACGAGTTTTTCTGGCGGGTATACCATAAATCGACCTTATTCTAACATAGTCGCTTTTCCAGGAAGTTCTAGCAACTTTGTACCGGTCTTCGCTGCTGGTCTTGAATATGACATCGGTCAGATAGGGATTCAAGCTGGCTATAAATATGCGGGCAGTAATACTATTAGTAATGGCTCACAGAATATTGCTACTACTTCCAACAACTTATATACGATTTCTTTACTTTATCACTTCTAGATTAATTAAATCATGCGGTATAATTAGGTATAAGTATTTTACACGAGGTATATCATGTTATCAAAAACTATACCAACTAAATTTGAAGCTAGCGTTATTAAAAAATTGGCATTCTTAGAGGAAGCAAGATTGCATTAGAAAATTATAAGACTACTGGTGAACATTCTACACATGAAGAGATCAAGGGATGGCTCAAGGATTTAGCAAATGGCCAAATGAGTAGAAAACCTCAATGCCATAAATACACTTTTTCTTAATTTAGCTAGCTGCAATAGATTGCTTAATTGACCTTTAAATTAAAGCTAGCTACGTTGGCATTCATTGGATTTGGTTCATCTTTTGAGCGGCCTTCTTTAGTGATCCCGGTAATCAATAATTTATAAGTCCCTGGATCCACATTCGAAACATCATAAGTTAGTTCGCAGCTTGAGCCATGATATAAACTTTTGTCACAGCTTGGTTCGCCATCTAGATTAGTAGTTAATAGTTTTAACGAAGAAGGTGCTCCACTTACTTCTATCCCACTATAATCGATATTTGCAGGATTAATTACTCGTATATGAATAAATTTATTCTTGCCCTTTAAAACCGTTTGACTTTGCATGTCAGTTAGTAATTGGTAATTTATATAAAGTGGAACTGCTGTCGTTTTAGATAAATTATCTCCGATGTAAAGAATTCCTTGGTGCTTCTCATTATCCTTTAACCCACCAATAGATAATTTTAATGGATAGGAATTCCCAACTTTTGGTGGATAAACTCCACCAAACATACTGAAAATATATCGAGGTGAAGTGATTTGGTTTTTATCATAACGCGCTTTGAGGCTTAGGCTTTTAACTTCTACAAAACTATTATCATTGCCCGAGCCCTTCAAGCCAATATAGCTCGCATCTAAACCAAGCGCAAATTGTTCTCGATTAACCGAGTTCACCCCAGATTGGTGTAATGGATCGTTTGGTATCGATACCAGCAGGTCTACCTCTTGATTTGGGTTTAAAAGTAATCCTTGCACTTGATTGCTATATTTGGGTAAGCTAGAAGTAGGCTGCAAATTAAGCCGGTTAATATTTTTATCTGGACTAAATAATGTTTCTCCGTGGGTAATATCCAAAATATCGATTAATTTTAGTTTAGGCGCTTTATAATCATTATCCTCTGCAAGCTTAGGAAGCCCCTCGCTATTAAATTCAGCTCGTATCCGCTCTTTATCCTGGTCGCGGCTTGGATAAGAATTACTTATCATCTGTGTATTTATCGCCAAAATTGCATCGCCGCGCTTGATCGAGGCGGCTTCTTTACCAATAAACGCATCCTCATTGCGTGCGTTTCGTGTCCAGGGAGTTGTTACACTATTTAAAGTTATAGCCAGACCAAGATTGCTATCTACTTGAGTAGAAGGTGCAAACGTAATCATTTTCGTGATTTGTGCAGTATTTTCGGCTATGCCGGCAGTTGAAATAAAACTATTTGCATTTATTAGATGGCTTTGGTCATGATGAGTATTCCAGGTTGTTACATCTAGGCTAGTCGGAACATCTATATCCACGGTAATAAATTTAGAATAAGCATTTCCCAAAAAGCTGGGATTAGCGTCAATGTATGTAAAAGCACTGCCTAATGATGAATTAAGTCCAATAATTCCACTTTTGGGAATAACGATACCAGGCCAAAATGAAAGGCTTGCAGTTGGCAGTTCCCCAGCTATAAAACTATTGGTAGTATTGTAGACTGAAGCTCCAAGGCTATTAGCAGAAGTTTCAGACGAATTAGCAGTCATATGAGATGCAATTTTAGTTAAGTCTGCCTTTGGCAAATTATTTTGAGAAATTGTTCTGGAGAGAGCTAGATTGGCTTTGTAGATTATCTTGAAATATAAAGATTGGTCAGCTTGAGGAAAATAAGCGGCATAATAACAATTAATCACTTCTCCATCAGCTAAATCCCGGAAGCTTTGTAAGCTATTATCATATATATGTTCTGAATCATATATGCCTCCGTCAAAGTCTTTAAACTGTTTCCATTTAGCACTACTTTTAGAAGACAAAATAGGTTTAGAACCACTAGGAATTATATCTGTAACCTTTTCTATATACTTCCCTGAATTATCACAGCCAATGGTAGTTATTGTATATGGAGACTGGTTATTCCAGATTAAACCAATTGAGCTATTTATGCTAGAACCGTCATTATCGATAAGGTTCGCCCAGACTTTATTAACAGGTAAATTGCTATCTTGAGCTTGCGTTTTCAAAGTATATTTTGGCTCAAAACTGGAATTAGTTAAGTGCTGGTAATCATATCCTACACAGCCAGTTAATAGCAATAGCCCTCCACTTACTACTATGATAGTAAAATGGCATGTCAAATGCTTGAATTTCATTGTTATTAATTCATTTTAAATAATGGTTTTGGAAGTATCCGCCGTTAATTTACTTTTTTACAATATATATTATAAACTAGCTAGAAAAGGCAAACAACCAACCATTTTGCTAGGTATTTTCAACATAACTTTTATTATATACTTAGAGCACTCTTGAAAATAGACAGTTTTGTCTATAATATCCCTTAATAAGCCGCATGTTAAAATCCCTGCATTTATTTGTAGCAACAATTTTTAGAGGCTTTGATGTATAAAAAAATACTAGTATCGTTTGTATCAATATTTTTTATGGTAGCATGCAATGTAGGCAATACAACCAATAACAATTTGGCAGATGGCACAATTATTACTAAGAAAAACCTGGGAATTTTTCCAGCAAATGCCCTTTCATATCAAGGAAATTATGAATTTACTATAGATGATATTCAATATGTTTCTGACGGGTTAAATGTTAATGGATTTATTGCATATCCAGTCAAGACTAATTCAACAAAAAAATTGTCGAGCGTTTTATATCTTAGAGGCGGGAATAATATTCCAAATAATCAATTAAACGTATTAACGGCTGCAAACATTCATCGTTTTATTGGGTTTTTAGCCGCAAATGGTTACACAGTTATTGCTCCCAATTATAGAGGATCGCCGACTTCACAGGGTAAAGATGAATATGGCGGTGAGGAATTGCATGACTCGGTTAATTTAATTTATATATTGCTGAGAAAGATGAAAGAGTTGATCCTAAAACAGAATATGAACTTGTTAATAAGCTTGCCAATTTAAATTATAGCGTGAACTTTGCAAGTTATTCTGACGCCACACATACCATACCCGAGCATCTTGATGAATGGCATGCTGATATGATAAAGCAATTAAACAGCGTTTTACAAAACTAAAATTGCAAAATCCTGTAAACTAGCTACAATAAAATTGCCACACAAAATATTAATTACTGCTTTCGCTTATTGGCGATTGATTTCTATTGGCGCTTTCATTCTTCAATTGACTGCCACCTACAATTGCAGCTCCAGCACCCACAGCTGTAACTACCGGAATCACTGACGACGAAGAGGTTACTACTTCAGTAGTGGTTGGCTCAACTACATAAGTATTGGCGTGTGAGGTGCTCGTTAGGGTACCGCTATTAACAGTACGGGATTGGCCAGACTGGTTATTAGTCACAGTCTCATTGTGTGTTCGCAATTTACCATTACCATAGTTATATTCCTGGCTGGATCCCTGGGCCGTATATGATTTATTGGCGTTAGTATTGGTAATCGTCATCGAATTAGATTTTTGCCCATTCAAATTTTTACTGCTACTTCTATCAACTGTGTAGGTATTATCCGTACGGTGGTTTTTAACTGTGCTGTCTTTAGTAGTATTAAGCGTGCCATTGCTAACCGTAGTCGTTTTGCTGGTGTTATCAGTAATCACATGCTTATTATTCCGCTCGTGCCGTTTGTATTCTGTATCATTATCATCAAGAGAATACGCGAGTATTGGTACTAATAATAAAAGATATATAAGCTTCATGCTTTTTAACTCCATTTAGTAGTTCAGTTTATAGCAACATTAGGATAGCAGCACCAGTTTTAAGATAACAATTAAGCCGATTAATAAAGCTAAGCAGGCATTTCCAGAACAAGTTTAGTCGGGTTAAGATTTAGCCTTAAATCGCGGCAAGCTTGAATAAACGCAGCAAAAAGATAATTATGCTCATCAACATGTCTGCATGAGCGTTCAGGATGGCCCTGTACGCCGATTAGAAAATGTTCCGGATCACTACTTTCTACGACTTCAATTAAACCGTCTTTTGCAAAGCCGGTCGCAACTAAATCCTTTCCCAAGTTTTTTATTCCCTGATGATGGATGCTGCAAGTGATGAAGCAGGTTGAACCAAATATTTCATGAGCATGGGAATTTTCCTGGATAATTATTTCATGGTCAGGAATAACATCATCGGTAAGCACTGTATGCACTACATCATTGATTTCGATTTCCTGAAATAAGCTTCCGCCTTCTGCGACGTTAATCAATTGGTAGCCACGGCAAATCCCGATTATAGGGATTTTACGTTTCTTAGCGGCATAATATAATGCAATTTCAAATAGATCGCGATCAGGGTTTGGTTTATCACGTAGCGGACGCTTATATGGGATGCCGGAGCCGGAAATATCAGTATATTCAATTTGCCACTCTTCACCATAAAATTTAGGATCGACGTCCTGACCACCAATTAAGACAAGACCATCAAGTCCTTCAACAATATGTTCAGCATCACTTACATCCATTTTTGAAGTTAATATTAATGGAATTCCGCCATTTTCGGAAATAACGTTAACGTAATTTGAACGTACAAATACAAACTCATCAGGACTGCTTGATAAAGCATTAATACTATCTAAATTAGAGGTAATGCCAATAATAGGTTTACGCAAAATTAAACTCCGCCAGTAATCTTAGATCAACTAAATTCGCGAACGATGTCGATAACATTTTTAACATCATTCATTAAAAAGAAATGAACGCAAGGAGCCCCTTTAGCTAAAAGGTCGGAGACTTGGTTTCTTGCCCAAGATTTACCGATTTGCTCAGCTTCATTAGGATTAGCTAGTAGTTCACTTACCAAAGCTTGCGGTAAATCTACGTGGAATAGCCGGGGGATGCTATTTATTTGGTTTACCGATTTTAGCACTTTAATTCCCGGGATAATCGGCACGCCAATACCAGCCTTGCGGCAAGAGGCAACAAAGTCAAAATATTTCTGGTTATCAAAGAACATTTGAGTCACCACATATTCTGCACCAGCCTCTACTTTTTGGCGCAGATATTCAATATTGGTCTCCATATTGGCAGCTTCAAAATGCTTTTCAGGATATGCAGCTACCCCTGTACAAAAATCCATTGGCGGATACTCTGTATCATCTAGAAATAAACCCTTACGCATTTGGCTGACTTGGCACACCAAGTCAACTGCATATTTATTTATAGATTCATAATCTTTGACAGTTCGATTATAATTTAGGTTATCGCCTTTAAGGGCCAATATATTTTCAACCCCCATATAATTAAGCTCGATCAAAGCATCTTCGGTTTCTTCACGAGAGAATCCTTGGCACAGTACATGTGCAACTGCGTCAATACCATACTTATTTTGGATAACACCACAAATGCCAATCGTCCCTGGACGTTTTTTATGGACCCGTTTGGCTATCGTTCCATCATTTTTTTCAATATATAGTAATGATGATGCGTGAGTAGTCACATTTATCCATTTGGGGTTATATGGCAGCAATTCCTCAATTATAGAAAAAACCCGCTCGATACTGGTAGTCCCGCGTAATGGCGGAACTATTTCGTAACTAAATAAAGGACCTTGTGCTTGTTGTAAATGTTGACTGACACGCATTGTTAGTTTTTCTTAGCTGAGAATTTTCTTAAATCAAATAAAAAACAAGTTTTAACCAATAAATAGCCAACTAAACCACTTGAAATTACATCTAACGGCCAATGCCAGCCAGTACAAATCCGAGCAAAGCCAGTAAATAATACCAGTAACAACATCAAAAATTTAAGGCCACTCTTATTGGTAAAAAACATGGTACTTATAGCAAAAGCAAATACTGCCATATTCCCTGTATGTCCTGAAGGAAAAGATTTATGAGCAGATTTGATTGCGTCTTCAAAATGGTTGACCCAATAAAAGCTATCAGCCGGTAATACCAGATATGGCCTAGCTTCACCAACTGCCGATTTAAGAAGAGCGAAAACAATGTAATAGGCAAAAATCAATAAAATAACATTGGCTAATTTTTCGCGGCGCTTAGTTATAGTTATTATTAACAATAATAGTGGCAAGATGAAAAAGCGAGAATAACTTATAAAATTAAAAAATACCCATACCCCAGTTGGGAATAAGTCATGGTGATGGTTAATTGCTAAAAATAAATTGTGGTTTTGGCCACTCGCCCATATTGCCACGGCTAGAATTAAAAAAACCAGAAAAAGCCAGCTATCTTTGAAGCATGTACACTTTTTCTCACATTTAGTTAATGGACATAACATATTTAATACCTTTTATTACTGATAAATGGATTACTTTAACTATCGAATAAAAATTTAATTTACTTAAGCAAATAATATTATCATACGTGAATCAGTACTTATTGACAATTTTAGAGCTAGAAATTAGCATGGCGCTAAAGCAGATATTAGAAGCAATCATTGCAATAAGCTTTTCATAAGAAAAACCCGGTGAAATGAGTAATTAATGCTACTGAGTATTTTGAGTTCTAATGTTTACAATTTAGCGGGTTGGGTAAAAATACCCTAATTGCTATTACTACTCTATTAAATAGAGAACGCCAAATGCTTGAGTTATTATTAACTGCTGTAATTTCTATTTTAAGACTATAGGTAGATATTACATTTAAACACTTCTAAATGTTTAGCTGACGGTCTGAAATGGAACACTTTCAACAGCATTATTTTACATATCCTTTCTTTTGGTTATCTCATCCAAGTCTGCACATTAAATTGACTCTTATTTTGGTGTTTAGCATCTACGCACAAGTTAATAAATTATATCCTAAAGATTTTAGAGAAATATTTTTTGATACATCCCTAGCTTAAAAATATAATCTCCCTGTTGTTCAGAAGTTACCTTAGGGACATGCCAAATGAATTGAATTGAATACATTTCTGGGTATTTGGCATTATCCAAATTGGCAATGCATATATAAATAAACATACTAAATAATTTCTTCGGGCAGAAATCCTAGAGAATTTACTGCTCGGACTTTTTTATAAGGTGATTATGATGTTAAATAAAACCAACTTATTGAATACCGCTGAATGCGAATCAGAAGTTTCACTTGACGCAGATGATCTAAGCCACCCAAAATTGTTGAATATAGTTCTAAAATTACAACGATAAGGCACCTTTATCAGAATAATGCGCCGGATATGGAAAACTATCAGCGAATATTAGATTGTATTGAACAGTCTTTAGCGGTTAATAACTCGGTTTCACTACTTTTGCCTGGACATCCTCGGCTAGGGGTTACTGTCACCCAAATTATCAATACTCTTAAGAAAAAATTAGGTTCGTTAGAGGTGAATATAGTTCCCGGTATTTCAAGTTTTGCGACAATGTATAATGATCTTGAACTTGACCCTCTTGAAAAAGGGAGTGCTATTTTGGATGTGAATAGATTATTATTATATGAATACTCGATGGAACCAGGGATTAATTATTTTATCTATCATATATGTTCAATCGGGAATCGAAGAACCAATTTTATTAACCCAAGTCAAGAGAATAAAATAGATTTACTGAAAAATTATCTACTTCGGTACTACAGTAAGGATCATGAAGTATTTATGGTTGAGTCCCAATCATCTCTATGTGCTTCTAAAATCCATAAATTTACGATTGACAAGCTGGAAGATTTATTGCAGGTGGTTAATTTCAATTCTTCACTATTTATACCTGCGATTAAATTAGACAGGATTAATAAGCCATTCCTTTCTCTAATCAGTGAGGATACATAAAGGGCAATTCCAACAATATAAAAATATCGCATCTGTTAATTAATTCAGAATGATTAAAAAGCAATTTACCGGAAGTATATTATGTTTTTTCATTACCGTAAGTATGTACTAATCTTTCTTTCCATGATTATCATTGGTATTGCATCGGGGTTTATACAGGTGATATTGTATAATCTTTTAAGTAGCAATAACTACAGCCCTTTCTTTTTTACACTGGCTTTTTTAGCCGGTTTAATTCCGGGGATTTTATCCTCTCATCTAGGAACGAATCTAGTTCTACATGCATATCAGCACATTTACCTAACTTTTGTTAACATATTTTTTGCTTTAGCTGTAGGATTAATCTTATTGTTTCATTTGTCTGATAATGTTTTTTTATTATTAGTCCTGGAGTGCATCACCAGTGCGGTATTAGGGATTTTCTTCCCAATACTTCAGACGGTTATTAAAAATACCTTCAAGGATGAAAGGCTGGCTTTAGCGGCAAAGATTGATGTTTACGCTTTTAGTTTTCAAATCATTTTTGGTATTGGTGCAGGCGCAGTATTAATTAATAAAGTAAGTGCTGAAGAAATGTTAGTTATTGATTTATTCTTGTTCCTAATTTCTGGGTTGGTAGTGTTCTTCGCCCAAGACGATAAACCACTTAATGGAGAGCATACAAAAGCAATATCCAAAGAAGCTAGTTTATTCAGGGATTATACTAGTAAGCAAAAAAGAGCTTTTTTAATGATGCCATTACTGATGTTGGTTGGTTCACCACTAAGTGCTCTACTGCCAAGCTTAAATGATAAATTTGGCCCAATCATGATTTTAAATTTTGAATTGAAACCGGTTCATTATTTATTAATTTCCAGGTCGTTAGGGCAGCTTATTGGCCCTTTGCTGGTTCCCAAAGGCTTATTTTCCAGAATTGCCAAATCTAATGGGGTAATGTTGAGTTTTCTTGTATTATTCACATTATTCTATGCACTTCTTGATTTTGCTGGTAACCCGCTAGTTTTACTAGTAGTTGTGATTGTAGCCCATGCTTTTTCAAATATGTTTTATAGCTTATCTTTTTATCTCCTACAAGTAGAATTTGCAGCAGACCAGATTCCCTCCGTAAGTGGCAAACAGTATAGATTTAATTTGACAGCCAGCTTAATTTCAACCCTGTTTTTTGGTATGGTTTCCAACTATTCTGGAGCTCAGGTTGTATTATGGCAGATTTTTGGATTAACGGCCGTTCTCTATGCAATATTTTTAATTAGGGAAAAGCTAGGGAATGATTCTTGAATTAATCTTGTCTGCGGGTGGCGTAATTTAAATTCAACCGTCTTTAGAGGGTGGATAATGGACTTACATGTAAATAAGGATGCCCTATCTTTTTATAATGATTCCTTTACCAGTATCTGTTTAACTATGGATATAGTTGAATTAAACAGAGCGTTCGATTACCTGGATGTATCCAGGCGGAGAGGGGTTTGCTTGCTTCAGAATAACTTAAATAATGAAAATAATGATGAGCTATGTCGATTACCGGTAGCATTATATGAAATTGTAAATTATAAAAATAAATAATTTAGCCTATCTACTGCACACGGTAGAAACCCGAATTAACTTTTATAATAAGTGTAACTTGACATTACCTTTTTTGGATAGTTTTGATTTATTAAAGCACCAAATTAAACACTCAGCAACCGAATTTATATCCGAGTTGAAAATTTTAAAGCGCTACCAAAAAAACATCGAAAATATTTTTGCTGACTCAGAGTTAACTTCCAGCCGCAGATATAGAACTATAACTAAATCTGGGAATTTAGCCATTAGTGGGCAAAATTTAAATGATATTTGGTCGTTAAGCGGTATAGCTCATGAATTAGGGCATTGCTTATATGAAAATAATGCCAAAAATTCGTTTTTGAAACCATTCTACTCAGAGCTTATTGCCCACATTTTCGAAGAGCAGATTGTTTCCTTAATTTTAAGGGACGAGCCATCTATTCTGAAAGAATGGAACCATTACCAGTTTTCTGTCGATTTACTGAATCTGTACTTTTTTATCCTTGAATGGCACCCGGGCTTTTTTGAACAGCAGCAGAGGAAAGTGCGTTTTGATCCAGCTGCATTACTATTTAGAGAGTCTCTTTTTCTTATTCCCGGTTATCAGCTGGTTTATGGATTTGCTTCTGTATGGCGATGTTTGCTAAGGAAACAAAATATTAGTATTGTTGATTTATTGGAGTATTTAATTAATGCAACAAATAGCAATTATCAAAAATGAAGAAATTCATCCTGATCTAATAAGAGATTTTTTTACTTCCAAAGTAAAAAACTTGCTCGGGATTGGCGGGGAAATACTAATTAGGGATTATGATAAAGAATACTCCATATCTGATAGATTTATCAATAATATTTCTAATGCAGGGCTTAATAAGCTCGGACTTATAAACTATCAATGCATATCGTCTGATGATATGAATAGTACCAAAATAGCCGAGTTTGCAAAAATATTAAATGAAATCGCAAAGGAGTATGATATTTCAACAATTAGCAACTACTCAAAATTTCTTTGCTGGATACATCCTTTTGCCAAACCATATAGTTCCATCTCGTCAACAACTTTCTATGAATTGCCTTTTATTAGCTTTATTACAAATGCAGCCTTTCGTACGATTGCACCGGCAGTTGTATTTCCCGCCAATTATGGCTATGCCTTATTTGAGAATTTATATCATGAAAGCTTGCATCAGCAGTTAATAATTACACTTTGTTGCAGCACAGAGGGTTTATTTAAACGGCCGCCTGGCAGCAATTATAGTATCCATATACCCTGGCGAAATATTAACTGGACCCTTGAACATAGTCTACAAGCAGCATATGTTTATATACATTTATTATTTACGAGAATTAAGCAATATAAACTGGAAAAAGAGCAGCATTACAAGCAGCTTTTAAACGAAGCAATTAATCAGGCTAAATATGCATTAAATATTTTAATAAATGGCCTTATACAGCATAAAAGTGCTTTTAACGAAGAGGATTTAGCCATTATATATAAGATGAATGAATTTTATTTGCCGACAATCGAGGGGTAAAAATGAAACTGATCCATGCAACTGAAAACTACGCAATTTACGATGATTTTTTTGATAAGGAAGTTGTCAATTTTATCTGGACTTTTATCCAGGAGGAGCAATTTAGCTTTTCGCAGCAAAAGGAATGGGAACGAATTTTTAAATTGACTGACGGTGTGCATTTACGCGGCAAAGTTTATTTATCTAGAAATGCTCCGGAGCTTAAAAATGCTATATTATATCCTAGTAATACAATACTCGATAAGTTATGTGATACCATAGATAGCCATTTAGATAAATTTGAGAAATATATTGGTTGCAAAGATAATGATTGGCTTTTTTATACTCTTAAGGCTTTTATTTACCCGCAGGGTGCTGGCCTTCCATGGCATGATGACTATACTAAGAGTTCTGGCTCTTTTACTTATTATTGTCATCCCGAATGGAATATCCAGTGGGGCGGTGAGCTATTAATTGCGGATACTTCAAGAAAAGATGCGCCATTATTATTGAGAGAACGCTATAATGAAGGGCTTAAGCCAATATGGCCGCATATTGATAATTCGAAACAAAACGAAATTATAAGTGACCCTGGATATGGTACTTATGTTTTGCCTAAACCTAATCGGATGCTAATAATGAAGGCTGGTATTAATCATATGATAAAAAAAGTAGATACAGCGGCAGGAAATCGCTTGAGATGCTCTATTCAGGGATTTTTTCATTCACCAAATAAACAGGAAACTCGTTATTAAAAATATTCAATTGGGTACTTCTTATATTTTTATTTTTTACCAGAGGAGAGATTTTATAATCTGCTTAAACAGTAAAAATTGCCAAAGGATCAGTAAATATTACGATATGTATAGCAAGTAGTAGTCTGAGCCTTCTTCCTTTATAATAAAATTGACTTTGTAGTTAATTTTAATTTACCTAAAGTTATCCGTTTTAAATTGGCATAATCTTTAAGTGTCTTAATTTCAACAAATGACTTTTTCCGCAATATTTCTTGAGTTAAGGCGCCCTGTTGAAAGCCGTGTTCTATCATCAATAAACCGCCAAACTCTAGATGGTCCATAGCTCCTTCGGCAAGTTTTATTGTAACTTCAGATTTAGTGTAAAATAAGGGAAGTTTTGCAGAAATGCAAGGCTAGACGTGTCGTCCTTAGCGATTGACATTGTCTAATCGCTGGGGACGATGTATTGTTAATCTTTTAATAAGGCAATCATCATGCTTACAGCGATGATTGGCTTGCTTGTAATAAAAAAGTTGGACTTCTCCGATTCAAGATAAAAGTCCAACTCCGTATTTATAAGAAGCGAGCCCGTGCTAAAAGTTTCTAACTAATTAGCACAGCTAGGCTGTTGGCGCAGCCTATCTTCTTACTTGGAATTATACCCTTTTAATTGCTGTTTGTCAAATATTTACTTTTCGTTACTATATTGATCTAATAATTGCTTTATTTGATATTTGCCAGCAACGATAATATCTACACATCCAGGTTCTGGGAGATATATCTTTTTGTTTTGGTTTACAACTTTTAAAGCTGTAGACAGATGTTTGGCTAAGATTTTCTTATTAATTAGCTCCTCAATTACTTGATTTGAAAATTCCCCTTCATCAGAAGTAAAATTAGCCGTTAATTCACCTATTCTAATCCTGTCACTTGGATTATAGTTAGAAATATCATCCTTAAGCTTTTAATTTACCTAAAGTTATCCGTTCTAAATTGGCATAATCTTTTAATGTCTTAATTTCGACAAATGAGTTTTTCCGCAATATTTCTTGAGTTAAGTCGCCCTGTTGAAAGCCGTGTTCTATCATCAATAAGCCGCCAAACTCTAGATGATCTATAGCTCCTTCGGCAATTTTTTCTATACAGGTATAGCCGTTAGCAAAATCGGTCAAGGCGGTTTGTGGTTCATAGCTTAGTTGGCTAAGGTGATTATCATTGACATCGATATAAGGTGGGTTACTAACAATTAAATCAAATTTGCCAGAAAGATTAGTATACCAATCACTTTGAATAAAATTAACTTTAGCCTTTAGATTGCTGGCGTTTTCTTGCGCTATTTGCAATGTTTCAGCAAATTTGTCAACTGCCGTAACTTCCAGATCGGGACGTTCAAGTTTGCAAGTAATAGCAATACAGCCAGTGCCGGTACCTAAATCTAGAATTCGTGCTTTAAGTGGTGCGGCCTTGATAATTTCATCAACCAGATGTTCCGTCTCCGGCCTAGGAATAAGTGTTGCTGGAGAAACTTTAAAATTCCGAGAATAGAACTCGCGAAACCCAAGAATATAAGCCAAAGGCTCACCGGCTCTTAAGCGCTCAATCCCTAGTTCATAGTTGATAAATTCATCAATACTCAATTGATAATCGTCGCAAGTGATAAGTTTGACGTCGCTAAAGCCGGTAATTGCCTTTAATATTGCTTTTTTATCAAGCCGCGGGACATCATTAAGCTTTAGTAATTCGCGTATAGTTTTTGACATACTCTAGTTTAGGCCGGGCAACAACTATCGTTGATTAAATTATATTCATGATTACAGTTTTCACAATGAGCATGACCATTTGAAAAGTGTAATTTTATACCACATTGACACATCCAGCCAATTTGTCTTGCCGGTACACCTACCATCATCGCATATGCCTTAACATCCCGGTTAATAACGCTACCAGCGCCAATAAATGCATATTCACCAATTGTTGTCCCGCAAACTATAGTCGCGTTGGCCCCGATTGTCGCACCTTTTTTAACAAGAGTTTTACGGTATTCATTTTTGCGGACTACATGGCTCCTGGGGTTAAACACGTTAGTAAAAACCATTGATGGGCCACAAAATACATCATCTTCCAAGTAAACTGCGTCATAGATCGAAACATTATTCTGAATCTTGACATTATTACCTATCTTTACATCATTACCAATAAATACATTTTGGCCAAGAGAACATCTCTCGCCAATTACCGCACCCCCACATACATGGCTAAAATGCCAGATTCGGGTAGCGTCACCAATTGTAGCACCTTCATCTATTATTGCGGTGTTATGCGCCTGATAAGCCATTTATTTTCCTTTTATAAAACTTAATCCTCATTTAGTTTTAATCTGAGGTTCTTTCTTGTCTAAACCAATTAATGCTAGTGACAGCAAAGCGCCGATATAATTCCATAAGAAATATCTTGCCGCATGGGCTGGTATAAAAAAGTACCAACCGATTAACTGGGCAATACAAGAGCTAATTATGATAAACGCTATACCATAATTGGCAAACCCAAGGCACAATACCAAAGTGGTAATAGTTGCGTCAATCATAAATAATGCTAATATGAACTTCATATCAAAGTGTTGATATTGAGCAATCGCTGCAAGTTTATCTGCAAATGGAGAACCGGTATTGGTTGGATACCAATATGGAAAAAAGATATCATTGGTTAAAAAACGTGCCCGATAGACCATATATGTCCCAGGATAGTTAGCTAATGCGTGTAGCCATTCTTCTTTGCTGAATTGATAGCCTTCCTCAGTTCCCGTTAATTTTAATACTGCAGGAATACTCCCCCAGTCATTGTATAGCGGATCAAAATTATATTCATTAACTGACTGTTCACATAAAACATTCCGCGCGCTTGGGTCAGTTGAGGTAAAGTAGCGTGAATCAAGAGTATATTCATGATTAGTACTACATTCAATATATGCCATATCGCTTACCATGACGAACTCAGGAGCATATAGTTTCTTTGCATCAAATACTTTATAAGTAATAAAGTTATTCAATATAATAAAAATCGCTATAACTGCTAAACTAATAAGCCCGGTGGCTAATTTAACACCTAAAATTGCCTGCCTTTTTTGGTTAATTCTGGCAAGTAGTGGCATTTGGTTAACTGCGGCATAAACCAGGGGCAGGGCTGCTAAAACACCATTAATCCTAAAACCGGTTGCCAGAAATAGACAGATAAAATAAATACTCCAAAGAATTACTTTAGTTCTGCCATTTTTAACTAGCGGCAGATATAGGTATATTGCTATACAATCAACCAAGAATGCGGTATAACCAATATCTTTCCAAATAATGGCCAATTGTGTAAATAACAGAGGGTTCAAACTAAATAAAACTAATATATCATTCTGCCAATTCTTGCCTTTTTTGTAAAGAAAAACGCTAATCGCAATTAACCCCAGATAATAGCTAATTACGTTCATCAAAAATGTTGCACCCTCGATATGGAAAATATTCCACCAGATTGTAAAAATTGGCGGTTGCCAATCTGAATATAAGTGCGATTGGAACTGTTGGTATGAATTAGTACCATCTGCGCTTGATATACCCGGATAGTAGATAAGTATTGTTGCTACTAGGAATAAAGCCAGGAAAACCGGCTGAATAAGACCCAACTTTTTGCGTAGAAAAAAATATATTCCGTAAATAATTAGAAAATAGATGAAGTTGGTTATGAGTAAAATTATATAATCCGGATTAATGGTTTGCATAAAATCTACATCAGGAGCGTGTACATTAAACACTAAGCCAAGTGTAGCTCGATTGGTACAAACTAATGCAGTGCATAGCAAAATAGTCGACCATAACCCGCAAATAATTATCTTTCTATTGAACGCTAAGCCAGAATGGGGCCGATAATATAAAATCCCTAGCCAAACTGAACTGATAGCTAATATCCAATTTAAGCAGACGAACATTATTGGCAATCTCCATCAAAGCTTCGCCATGCTACATTTATCAACTTATGGCTCCTAAAATCAGGATTTGGATTTTGGTTTACAAGGCTGATCAAGTTATCACTACCTGTGCGCGGCTTTAACCCACAAAATTCGACGACTTTTAATAGTAACCATAATGGCTGCCACCAAAAAGGAATAAGGACCCTTGCCCCCATTTCTTTTAATATTTGATAAAAAGTGTACGGTGTCTGATTAGCCGCAATTATTGGATTAGCCTTAACCGGAACATTGCCTAAGGCTATTTGCCGGATAAGCTCAAGCAAGTCGAGATAATGACAGAAATAAAGTGGCGCAGTAGTCTTAATTGCTGGCAGCATAGGCAATTTTGCTAGTTTTGCCAGTGCTAAAACCATCCCTCCTTCTTTTGAACCATAAATTAACCCGGGTCTAATAATATAGCCATTAGTGAATTTTGCAACTTCTTTTTCAATAGCCAGCTTGGCTTTACCGTAATTTGACTTACAGCCATCAAAGCTACTCATTGAAGAGATAAAGATGATTGATTTAACGCCACATTTATTAGCCATGGCAAACAATTTAGCAGAACCTTCAACATTTATTCGGTAACTATCATGCCATTTAAGTGCTTTAAAATCATGAGCTGCATGAATAAATATATCTATATCCTGGAAAACATCATCTTTAATATCGTCGCCAAGAGTAAACTTCCTATCGGTTAAATCCGCAGGAGATCTAACCAATCTTATACATTCAAAGCCCTTTTTTGAAAGATAATCAACGATTAAACTTCCAAGATAACCATTTGCACCGCTTATTAATACTTTCATTATTTCAACCTAAAACAAACTTCCAATTCGATGGGCATTGGCCATAATTGTATAAGTAATTGTCTGCGCAGGTATCGTTGGGAATATCGAAGCATCAACGATATGCACATTTTTTTGCCCTTTTACCAGCCCGCTTCTATCTACTACAATGCTGTCATAAAGTGAAACATCTTCTACCATTGGAAAACTGCCACCACAATGAAAGCTCCGGCCTGGTAGCGACTTTTGCACTATTGGCAAAAAGCCGAACTTGGTTAATTTACGCTTTAAAAGCTTGATCTTTGCATCAACTTGGTGGTCTTTACCGCTAACTACCAAAACTCCGTCTTGATCTAACCGTGCGGTTATTTTATTGCCTTCATCCGAATGGAAAAATCCCTGGATAATTATTGTTTTATTTAACAGCCGCTTTATAAATGGTGCAAATAAACTGTATAGCTTGCCAAGTTTGCTCTTAAACATATCAAGCAACATGTCATTATACGGATATACTTGCAAATGAACGGTATTTTTACTAATTAAATCATCATTAATTTCCAAAAATAGCTGAACTAGGGTTGGAAACTTGGCTTTTACAACATCTTTTACTTTTAGCTTAAAATTAAAAAGAGGCGCAACAAAATAAGGAGTTTCACATATCGAAATTTCCTGGTCTGATTTTAACGAGCCTAAAACCAGTTTAGCCGTTGATAACACACCCCCGGCAAGAAAGAACTTATCACAGATATACTCAATTGGTTCACCCGATTTGCTTGTAGCAGTAATTATTACCTGCCCGTTTATTTCCGCAAATTTTTCAATTAAAACATCTGGAATATAACTAAAATTACTATCAGATTGTAATCTACTTAATGTCTTACGGCTGCTATAAATCAAATCAAACGGGCAACCGCGCATGCATAAGCCACACTCATTACAGGCTTCACTATCATAAGCAGCCCTGGCATAACCAAACATTATATTTTCACGGCTACAATAATCACGATTGTCTAGAAGTTCGTCATAAAATTCTTTGATTTGTGGGGATAACCGTAGTTTGGTTGGTTCTTGGTTTAAAGGGTAAATAGAAGAAAGGCCATCCACTTCTGCAGCTACGCCTAAAAGCTTATTTATGGCAGTATAATGTGGCGATAGCTCTTCTATGCTTACTGGCCACTTGGCCATATCCTGTTTTATAAAAGGCAAAACGCTAGCGCCCCAGGCATTACTTAACCCGCCTTTAGCTAATGAAGGCTTTAACCCACAATTTTCAAGGCGAATATTTAAGAGTTCCAAGCCATTTTTATACGGAAAATCGTCGGCAAAAGGCAGTTTATCAGGTAACTCATTATCTATTTTAACTTTAATACGGCGTAATAGCTCTTCATCCCAGTCAGCAATTTTGGTATCGGTAATTCGCTTAATATTTAACAAGGTTTCTTCCTGCATCTGATTTGCATAGTCAAGCATTACTACACGATGACCTTTGGCTAATAACCCAGAGGCAACTGCTACTCCCGATGGACCAGAACCTAATACATAAGCCAGCATTTATACTACTTTCAATTAATTCAGAATTAATACAAACTTAATTAAGTCGGGTATTCTTAATTTGCATCATGCTAATCATTAATGCATTAATAAAAGTCATGCTGCCTAACATTAAACCATCAATCCCCAAGATTAATAAACGAATATTCAAGCCGGAAGCAAAAAATAAATGACCTACCCAATTACTAATTGCTGTTCCAGTAATAATTACCCCAAGTAGCACAAATATCCCGGCTAACCTTGCATAAGAGTCAAAATTAAATGTCTGTGAATTTTTATGTGATAAATAGCCGACAAATTGGACATAGTAACGCTCAAAACGGCTCAACCAGATAAGCTGGTAACCTATAAAAATGAATAATGCCCCAACATACATAAAATTATAATCAAATGGAATATTTGCAATAGTTATCCGGCCAAAGCTTACCATCGAAGTCAGCAATATACCCAGCAGCATTATCAGGATCCCCGGATAGTAGAAAACATATTTTGGAGCGAAAGCCAAGATAAATTTTAAATGTCTCCAGCCATCACGCCAAGTTTTTAAATGAGGTGCGCGATCACGCTTATCCACCGCAAGAGAGCAGTTAATTTCTTTTACCCTTAAGCCCAATACCCCGGCTTTAATCAACATTTCGGATGCAAACTCCATACCGCCGCTAATTAATGACATTTTATTAAATGCTTCTTTAGTAAAGGCTCTCATCCCACAATTACAGTCGCTAATTGGTAGGTTAAAAAATTGGCGGATTAGGAAAGAAAGCACTGGCGTTCCTAAATAGCGATGTAAAAACGGCATTGCCCCTGGTTCTATGTTACCTTTCAAACGAGAACCAATTACCATGTCGGCTTTATCCGCTGCCAACACTTTTATAAACTCGACCGACTCGCGGAAATCATAAGTTGCATCAGCATCACCCATTACAACATATTTGCCTTTACTTTGTCTGATCCCTTCGATTAACGCATTGCCATAGCCTTTATTTTTTACTGCAACAACTCTTGCGCCTTCTTCTTCTGCTATTTGTATCGATCTATCAGTTGAACCATTATCAGCAATTACAATCTCGCACGGCATGGCAAGTTTGCTAATAGCTTCTTTACATAAATTTATCGCTGATGCTAATGTTTTTTCTTCATTTAGGCAGGGAATAACAAATGAAACTCCTACTTCTGACATTATATAATCTCCTCTTTAGACTCGGTACTGTAAAATAAAAAATGCTACCGACAAATACATCGATAAAACAGCTAGTATCACAAAAATATGCCAAACCATGTGTGAATACTTGAATTTACTAAATGCATAAAATAATGCACCTACAGAATAGATAACTCCACTTCCAACAAGAAATACCACTCCCATATATGATAATTTAGCAATGATTTGTGGTAATAAAATTATTGAGGCCCACCCCATTAGAATATAGATCAAGGTTCCTGTTTTTTTGAACCTGCCGGCATAAATTGCTTTAAATACAACACCAATAACGGTTAAAACTGCCAATATTGCATATGTTATATACGAACGGTTATCGCGAAGCAAACTAAAGACATACGGGGTATACGAACCTAAAATTAAAATAAATATTGCAACATGATCAAGTCGCTTTAATACGTTTCTGGCTACATGATTAACCATCGAATGATAGACTGTACTCATTACAAACATAAACAAAATACTAATACCATAAAAGATATAACTTAAAGCATCAAGCCAATTACCATAGCGGCCCGCAATCCAGGTTAAACTAATTAATAACCCCAAAGCTATAAACGCCCCTACGCAATGCGTTACTGCATTGCCAATATCTTCACCTAAACTATAGGGAAATAACCTGGCTAGCTGTTCAGGGGTATAGTTGGCTTTAGGCTTTTTCTTTATTTGTTCCATTTGGCACGCTTTCCTTGTCACTTAATTCATAAACTTAGCAATTTTCATATAATTTACCGCGTGGCAGGTTTGGTTGAGTTTTAAAACGTTTATGTAACCATAAATACTGGTTTGGTTGTTTCATAATCATAGACTCAATATAGCGGTTCATTGTTGCCACATCCACTTCGTCATTACCACTTGGGTAATTTTCCCAGGCTGGCGAGAGCTCCACTACGTAATGATCGCCCTCATAATATGTAGCCATCGGAATTATCACTGCATCAGTCAATTTAACTAGCTTAGGTAATGTCGCCAAAGTAGCGCAATCAGGATGTGCAAAAAATGGAACATAAACAGAATCCCGTTCATCCATATCCTGATCTGGTAAATAGTAAAAAGGAATAAAAGTTTGCTTCATCTTTCGAACAATTGTTCGTAACCCTTCTTGACGTGAGAAAATCTCACCGCCCTTATCCTTGATAAATCTCAGGCGTGCATCTTTAATTCGTTGGGTAAGATAAGCATTCCTTTGCTCTGCATAAACGCTATAGCCCGGGGTTTCCAGTGTTAGCCGATTAGCACCGATATCTAACCCTAAAAAGTGCGGCGCTAATAGAATAACCGGTCGTTTATCCCGGTATTGATTAAAGTTTTCTAAGCCGCGTAAGTGAACCCTTTTTTGGAGCTTCTCTTTTGATGCATAAAATATCAGTCCATAACACAATGCTGAACGAATAAGTTCTTTAAAATGCGCCTTTAACAATGCCTCTTTTTCCGAGCTTGGCATGTCGGGAAAACATAAATTTAAGTTAACCAAGCCTACATTTCGGCGCTTTTTTAATAAAGAGTAGCCAATAAACCCCAAAATTCCAGCCAAATTATCAATAACCGACATCGGCAGCCAACTCAATATTCGAAGCAAGGCCAATGCAATCTCTATTGGTAATTTTTTAAACATATCCTTCCTTTTCTAAAATCCCTTTTTTACAATTAAAAGCCTTCAGGTTTCGGTTTTGCGTTTAAAGGATGTCTAAACCGGTCGTATGACCAATAGTATTGCTCAGGAGCTTCGCGAACTAATTTCTCTATTTCATGATAAAGTTCTTGCATAATAGGTTGAGTTTCTGTGCTTTGCGGTTTAAATGTTACACATTTGGAAAAAAATCCTGTTGGCGTACGGATGCTTGACACGATAACAACATGAGTATCCGGAATTTGGCATATCTTTGCAGATAATGAAGTTGCATAGACATCTTGGCCAAAGAATTTTACCCATTCCCCATCGCCACCAGAGGCGACATTATCCGGTAAAATTCCAATCGATTCGCCAGATTTCAAATGCTTCATTAAACTTAGCACTCCCTTACGGTTAGTTGGGACAGGAGTAATATTTGATTCGCGTCTCCCTTCTAGCATAATTTCTTCGATAACCGGATCTTTGGACGGCTTATACAAGATTTGAATATTCATTGGCAAATGATACGAAAAATATTTAACCGCCACTTCAAAATTGCCAATATGCGGGGTTAAAAACACAACGTTTTTGCCTGATTCCATTAATCTTTTAACTTCACCAAAGCTTTCCTCATCAACCCGAAGTAATTTGTTGATCCTTTTTTTATCTTTTTGCCATGCAATTAATGCAGATTCGGCCAAAGTCATCCCTAGCGCTTTGGCAGTATCCTTAGTCATTTTCGCGACGGTTTTTGGAGTTGCAAGGCCAGTTATTAATAAATTATGTGGCAGCCTTTTAGCTGATTTGTTTGAGAGCTTTAAAGAAATCAGCCCAACACAAGCCCCAAGAGCACGGATCATAGAAAGAGGTAACTTAGACAATAAATATAATATACTGTTTATAATTATTTTTTTCATACTAGTTATTTTATTAAATGTTAGTTATTTTTAGTTAGCGATTTTAGCATACAACTGAATTAAGGGCTTAGAATCTATACCTCTCTTAGCTAAAACCTTAATGCCGGGCGCTTATGCAAAATGTCAACAGTTGTTGACATTTCTTATGGATGGTTGCTATAATCAAATACTTAAACAAATTTAAAGACTATCTATGAATATTTTGATCACTGGAGCGACCTCAGGAATCGGCAAAGAATTAGCATTAGATTATGCACAACTCGGGAATAATGTAATAGCTATTGGCCGCAATCAAACTGCATTAGATGAGTTAACTAATCATGGAATTGTGGGAATTAAAGCTGATATTACATCATTTGCGGATTTAGCAAGAGCTGTTGATGAAATCAAATCTTTTACCGAATGTATCGATGTATTGATACTAAATGCTGGTTCATGTGAATACATTGAAGTTAGCAATTTCTCCCATCACCCCTTTAAGGAAACAATGAACATCAATTTTTTTGGTGTAGTTTATTCTCTAGAATACTTTTTACCGTTACTCAAACAGTCAAAAGCACCCCACTTGGTTGGCATCGTAAGTATGGCATATTATTTGCCGTTAAGTAGAGCTGAAGCATATGGAGCAAGTAAAGCAGCAGTTAATTACTTACTAGAATCATTAGCCATAGATTTAGCAAAAGAAAATATTTCTGTTACAGTAGTAAATCCTGGCTTTGTTGAAACCCCCTTAACCAAACGCAATGATTTTCCAATGCCATTTTTGATAAATGTAAAAGAGGCAAGCGAAATTATAAGAAAAGGTATTGCCAAGCGCAAATCTGAAATTAGTTTCCCTAAAAAATTAACATTGCCGATCAAATTGCTAAGCTTGCTACCAAGAGCGTGGTGGCGTAAAGTAGGGCAAATTTTTAAAAAGTAATATTCATATGAAAATAGCGATAATTGGTAGTGGAATATCCGGCCTAGTTGCGGGGTATCATTTAAACAAACAACATGATATTACAATATTTGAAGCTGAATCATGGGTAGGCGGCCATACCCATACGGTAAATTATGATGGTTTAAATATTGATACGGGATTTATTGTCTTCAATGATCGAACCTACCCAAATTTCCTTAAAATGCTAGATTTTCTCAAAGTTCGCTATAGGCCAACTGAAATGAGTTTCTCGGTACGAAACGATAAGTGGGGACTTGAATATAATGGAAATAATTTAAATTCGTTATTTTCAGATAGAAGAAATTTATGCAGGCCAAAATTCTATCGCCTAATATTAGATATATTAAAGTTTAATAAAATTGTTAGGCAGGGGAATTTTAGTTTAGAAGAAACTTTAGGTTCTTTTATCCGCCGGGAAAACTTTAGCGATTGGTTTACTCATGGTTACATTTTACCGATGGGCTCAGCTATCTGGTCTATGGGGATCCAAGAAATGCTTGAATTTCCTTTACAATTCTTTGCTAAATTTTTTATAAATCATGGCTTACTTGACATAATTAATCGTCCGCAGTGGTTTACCATTGAGGGTGGATCAAACCGATATATAGAACCATTAACAGCAAGCTATAAAGATAAGATCCACTTAAATAACAAAGTAGAAAAGGTACTTCGCAAAGATAATCAAGTTATGCTTTTGGTAAATGAAAAACAGTTAATTTTTGATAAAGTAATCTTTGCCTGCCATTCAGATCAAGCGCTAAATTTATTAGCTACTCCTAGTATAGACGAATTAGCAGTTTTATCAAAGATAAGATACTCACGTAGTGAAGTTGTATTACATACTGATACTTCATTGTTACCGCGAAAAAAGCTTGCCCACGCCAGTTGGAATTATTTAGTAAATAACAATAGCCCTAAAGAAGCAACGGTTACATATAATATGAATATACTTCAGGGGCTAGATACAGGTAAAACATATTGCGTTACATTAAATAGTACAGACCTTATTGAGTCAAACAAGATTCTTGCTAAATTCAATTATGCACATCCAGTATATTCGCGAGAAATGCTTGCTGGCCAACAACAGGTGAGCCTAATTAGCGGCAAAAACAATACTCATTTTTGTGGCGCATATTGGCATAATGGATTTCATGAAGATGGGGTTAATAGTGCATTACGCGTATGTCGTGAACTTGGAGTTGAAATTGTTTACTAATTCAATAGCGCTGGGAACTGTCTGGCATAAAAGATTTACACCCAAAACCCATGAGTTTTCTTATAAATTAAATAGTTGGCTGATTGATATTGACAATTGTAGTACCCTGGGTAAATTTAGTAGTTGGGTTAGCAATAAAAGTTTAAATTTATACTCATTCGATGAATCCAACTATTTACGTGATTATCAAGGTAATTTAGCCCAAAAAGTACGCGAAAGGTTAATCGAATTAGGCGGTACTTTGAAAGGTTCCGAGAAAATATTCTTACTAGGACAACTAAAAAATTGTGGAGTTTACTTTAGCCCGTTAAATTTATTTTTATGCTTTATTGACAATGAATGCCGTTACGTTTTAGCAGAAGTATCAAATACTCCTTGGAATCAAAGACATTACTATCTTATCAATATGCAAGAGGAAAAATATGTTATATCCAAAAACTTTCATGTTTCCCCGTTTTGGAGCATAAATCAGGACTATCATTGGCAGTTTAAAATAACTAAAGATAATTTGTATTTTCAAATTGACAATTACCAAGATAAGCAAAAAGTATTCAGTGCCGGTTACCAGCTTAGCTTTATTCCCTTCTCTGATAAAAAATCAAATAATTATATGATTCTTAAACAACCCTTTGGGGTTTTTAAAATTGTTTCTGCCATATACTTTGAGGCAGTTAAGCTTTTTCTAAAAAGAGTTCCATTTATACCATATCAAAAAACAAGGAGCAGTTAATGTTTGAAAAAATAATCAGGAAAAGATTATTCACAAAGTTAAAGCATGTTGAGTATGGTAGATTAACCCTCAAGCTGCCTGATGCCTCATTGCATAAATTTGAAGGCAACTTCCCTGGCGTTGACGCTGTGGCTAGTATTGCTGACTGGCGCGTAATTGCCCAATTAATTAACAAAGGCGATGTTGGCTTTGCCGAAGATTTCCGCGATGGGTATTGGGATAGTCCGGATATTGAAAATCTATTACTCTTTGCAATACAAAACCAAAAGATCTTCAATGAATATGGCCATGGCAAGTTTTTCTATAAAAAGTTTTCTAAGCTTCTATATCTTAGTAAACGTAATTCAATTAAAGGCAGCAAAAGAAACATTCAAGCTCACTATGATCTAGGCAATGAGTTTTATAGTTTATGGCTAGACAAAACCATGACTTATTCATCGGCTTTATTTAATCAGGACAATGAACACCTTGAATCAGCACAGTTAAATAAATATAATCGATTATTGGATAAAATAGCAACTCCGAATGCCAACATTTTGGAAATAGGCTGTGGTTGGGGTGGCTTTGCAGAGTTAGCAGGATTACGCAAGCATCGGGTTAAAGGAATTACTCTTTCACAACAACAATTTAAATACGCGTCAGAGCGTACCAAGCATTTAGACGTGAATATTGCTATTGAAGATTATCGGCATCAGGAGGGGGAGTATGATGCTATTGTTTCAATTGAAATGCTCGAAGCTGTCGGTGAAAAATATTGGAATACTTACTTTAATAAACTAGCCCAATTAATCAAGGATGAGGGCAAAATACTACTCCAAGTAATTACTATAAATGATGATGATTTTGAAAATTATCGTAAAAGTGCGGATATGATTAGGACCTATATTTTTCCGGGCGGAATGTTACCGAGTGAAAAGAAGCTAAATAAAGTAATTACTGCGAATAAACTCAAAATAAATGACGTTTACCGTTTTGGCATCGATTATGCCAAAACTCTGAGAATATGGTTAGATAAGTTTGATCAGAACTATAAACAGATTAAAGATTTGGGCTTTGATGACAAATTTATCCGAATGTGGCGATTTTATTTAGCATTTTGTATTGCTGGCTTTGAACATGGTCGTATCAATGTAGTTCAAATTGAACTTTCAAAAATTTAAGGAGATATTTAAATTGAAAAAAATTATAATTGCAATATGTAGTATTCTTTCAATATCATGCTCGAATAATAAAATTAATCAATACCAAAATAACACACCAAAACTTAATTTACAATCATTTTTAAATGGTAGAATAACAGGCTATGGCATTGTAGAAGATTATCATTCTAATGTCACGAGAAGATTTAATTTCTCTGGTAACGCTACTTGGAACGGTAACAATGGCCGCTTTGTAGAAAAAATTATCTATAGTGATGGAAAAGAAGAAAATAGGATTTGGGCTTTGACAAAAATAAATGAAAACTCGTACGAAGCCACTACTCCAGACGTAATTGGAAAAGCTACGATCAATATAGCAGGAAATGCCATGAATTGGAAGTACACCATGAATATCAAAGTTGATGATTCAACTTATAAAATTAACTTTGATGATTGGATGTTTCTCATGCCTGATGGTCAGCTTATAAATCGTAATTATTTCAAAAAATTTGGTTTAACTGTTGGTGAGCTGACTTTGTTTATGCAAAAAGAAAGCTCATAATTCTTATTTATTAAAGAGCATGAATACAATAATAGGAAAAAAATCTGAGCAAACCAAGCATAAAATACTTGCCTCAGCCAGAAAATTTTTTACATTTCGAAGCTATGATCAAGTAGGTCTTCGTGAAATTGCTAAAGAGGCGGGTGTTGATGTCGCATTAATTAATCGTTACTTCGGTAGTAAGAAACAACTTTATCAAGAAGTAATCAATATAGTTTTTAAACCTTCAAATACTAATAGTGCAAATAAGACATCCATGTTTAAAGACCAGAATATCGGCAATTTGTTAGCTCAAAATATGATCCGTATGCAAGATAATCCAATTTATGCCGAACGTAATAACTTATTTATGCAGTCTATCACTAATGTTACTACCGCAGAAATAATTGGCCCACAGTTTTATGAGTGTTTCGTAAAACAAATCGAAGCAGCAATTCCAGATAAAGAAGCTAAAATGAAAGCCGAACTAATTACATCACTTATTATTGGAAGTTCCGCTATATTCTCACTTTTTCAACGTAATATAACCTCTGACTATGATTCAGAAGCATTTATTGAAAATTTTGCCAAGATGATAAATAGTATTTTATGAAAAAGCCTTCTCGCATAACACCCAGTCTCGACTCTTTTAAGAACTAACCATCAACGGAAATAACCATCGATAAAAGTGGAGACTGTCGCACTTAAAGATAGTAATATTTATCAAACTGCTCTCCTTAAAGTAAAATACTGATTAAGTACTATAAAACATTAATTTTTAATAAGGGAATGACATGGGGATTAAAAAAATAGGATTTGGCAATCAATGCCTACTCGCCCTAATTTTAGGATTAATTGCCGGGCATTTTTTACCACAAGGTGCGGTCAACTTTATTACGCCGTTTGGCGATGCATTTTTGCAATTATTGAAATTAATCATTGTTCCGCTAACATTCTCAACAATTGTAGCCAGCTTTTCCAAGCTTGACGATATCGCACTGGTTCAACGCTTGGGTCTAAGGACCCTTATTTGGTTTATGATAACGGCACTAATTGCCGCATTCGTAGGACTTATGGTCGGCAAACTGTTTAATCCAGGCCAAGGCTTATCTCTTCTTTTAGCGCAAACAGATTACCGCCCACGCCAAATTCCAAGCATTAGTAGTACCTTCTTAGATATGCTGCCAGGTAATTTAATAGCTCAAATTGCTGAAGGAAAAGTAATCCCGGTAATCATTTTTGCAATCTTTTTTGGTTTAAGCCTAACTTCACTTGGTGAAAAAGGTAATACGGTACGCTTGTTTTTTGATGAATTTTCGTTAATTATGTTTAAAATAACGCGTAAAATCATCCGCTTATCACCATATGGAATTTTTGCGCTATTAGTAACAGTTGGTAACCAATATGGAATTGAAAGTTTACTGCCTTTAGCTAAATTTATCATTGCCATTTATGTAGCTTGTGCCATACAAATAGTTATTTATGCCTTATTAGTTAGCTTTATTGCTAAACGTAACCCGATTCGTTTCTTTAAGGCGTTTTGGCCGGCAATGATAACTGCATTTACTACATCTTCTAGCTTGGGAACCTTACCAGTAACTTTAGAAACTTTAGTCGACCGGGTAAAAATCCGGGAGCGCGTTGCTGGCTTTGTAGCGCCACTTGGTGCAACAATGAAAATGGATGGTTGCGGTGCAATTTATCCTGCGATTGTATGTATTCTAACTGCACAAGTATATGGTATCGATCTATCGCTTAGCCAATATTTTTTGATCATGATTACTGCCGCAATTGCAACCATTGGCACAGCAGGAGTTCCTGGTACTGCGTCGATTATGGCAACCGTAGTATTATCCAGTATTGGACTTCCTTTGCAAGGGTTAGCTTTAGTGATCGGTATTGATAAAATTGTTGACATGATGCGCACAATGACTAATGTGACCGGAGCTGGGGTTTGTGCGACGATAGTCGATAAAAGTTATAAAGAAGACTGATGAAGAACTATTACCGGATTTTAGGGTTGAATATTGATGCCGAGCATGAAGAAATTAAGGCAGCATACCGGATCTTGGCGCAACGCCATCACCCAGATAAAGGCGGTACTAATTCTGAATTTATGCTAATACAAGAAGCATATAGTATCCTCATCAACCCGCACACGAAACGCTGCTATGATAAAGATTTATTAAACTTCCTAAATCAAACCAAACAAGGCAGCTTGGCGGTAATCAAGCAACCTAGTAACAAGGAATGGTTATGGCTTGGCCTACTGGGCCTATTTGCCATAGGTGCAGTTATTTTTGGGCTTTGGGCATTTAAGAAAAATTATGACTCTAATCACAAGATCCAAGCTTTTAGCACAAGAGATGTAAGTACTCGCATGACACCATCACCGATAAAGTTGCAACCTAAACATGAGATTAAAGCAGACAAAGGCTTAATAACAAATAAGCCAAAGGTAACGGATGAAGCCCCAATAAATAAGCTTAGCGGTATTCATTATATAGTTAACCTCGGCAGTTACGATAATATCGATTCAGCCCATCAAAGGCAAAAAGAGTTGATGGCTAAAGGATTTACAACTAAAATCCAAAAAATACTCGCAAATAGCGAAGGAACCCAAATCTATAATGTATACCTTGGTCCATATCAAACAATAGACAGTGCTAATAGCTTTAAAGACCAGTTAACTGCTAAAGGGATAGACTCAAGTATTCAAAGTATAGATTTCGAATAAAAGTCAATCACAAAAAAAATCCTTAATACTGGTAAAATACAGTCTGTTATCAATTCAAGGCTGACCAAGCTAAAAGCGCAAGAAAATGACTGATGATGCGCATTATAACAAAATTTAAAACACAACTAATCGAGGGAAACAGAATCCATGCAAGTAGCACAAATTCGCAGCAAATTTTTAGAGTTTTTCAAGTCAAAAGGTCATGAGATTGTTAAATCAAGCTCATTGATTCCGCATGAAGACCCTACACTACTGTTTACTAATGCCGGAATGAACCAGTTTAAAGATACTTTTCTAGGCTTGGAAAAACGGGAGTATACGCGTGCCACTACAGCTCAAAAATGTGTTCGCGCAGGAGGCAAGCATAATGACTTGGAAAATGTAGGCTACACTGCTAGACACCACACCTTCTTTGAAATGTTAGGGAATTTTAGCTTTGGCGACTATTTTAAAGAAGATGCAATAAAATATGCATGGGAGTTTTTGACGTCATCCCAATGGCTGAATTTGCCTAAGGAAAAGTTATATGTGACCGTTTATCATACCGATGATGAAGCATTTGCAATTTGGCATAATACTATCGGTCTGGCAACAGATCGGATTATTAGGATTGGCGATAAGCCAAATGGCGGCTCAGATAATTTCTGGCAAATGGGTGATACTGGCCCATGTGGTCCTTGTACTGAAATATTTTACGATCACGGCCCTGAGATTTGGGGAGGTTTGCCCGGTACACCAGAAGAAGATGGCGACCGCTACATAGAGATATGGAATAATGTATTTATGCAATTTAACCGTGATGAAAAGGGCGAATTGCATCCTTTACCAAAGCCCTCTGTAGATACCGGTATGGGAATTGAGCGTATTTCTGCTGTTTTACAGCATGTCCATAGCAATTATGAAATTGACCTTTTTGCCAAATTAATCGCTAAGGCCGCAGAAATTACTCAAACTAAAGATAAAGCCAGTGCTTCATTAAAAGTATTGGCCGATCATATTCGTTCAGTGTCATTTTTAATTGCAGATGGAGCTCTACCCTCAAATGATGGGCGCGGTTATGTGCTACGCCGGATTATCCGCCGGGCAATCCGTCATGGCTATAAATTGGGACGTCGCGAACCTTTCTTGAATAAACTGGTAGCGACGTTGGTTTCTGAGATGGGGGATGCTTATCCAGAACTAATTTTAAACCAGGAATTAGTTGAAAAGACAATCTTGCAAGAAGAGGAACGATTCTTCCAGACTATTGACCATGGAATGGCATTATTACAAGAACAACTAAATCAAAAAATCAACATTTTACCTGGTGACATCGCATTTAAGCTATATGACACTTTCGGTTTTCCGCTCGATTTGACCCAAGATGTCTGCCGCGAGCATGATATCAGTGTTGATATTGCCGGCTTCGAAACACACATGGCCCATCAGCGGGAAATGGCTAAAGCTGCCGGCAAATTCAAAATGAGTGAATCGCTGGAGTATTCAGGCTGTGAAACAAACTTCGCTGGTTATAGTGATAATACTATTGACGCAGAAGTAGTTGCCTTATATAAAGATGGCCAACCAGTTAGCCAATTAAGTCAAGGCGAACACGGAATCGTTGTACTAAATGAAACGGTCTTCTACGCAGAATCCGGTGGCCAAGTTGGCGATAGCGGTACTATCAGTATCGATGGTGGGATTGGTTGTTTATTTGAAGTTTCTGATACGCAAAAAATCCGTTCAAGCGTGCATGGCCATAGTGGTGAATTGAAAATAGGCAGCCTAAAAGTCGGCGATAAAGTGGTAGCAACGATTGATTTGCATAAACGGATGGCAACTGCGCGCAATCACTCCGTAACCCATTTACTACATAAAGCACTTCACGAAGTTATAGGCGGCCACGCAACACAAAAAGGCTCACTAGTAACTTCTGAATATACGCGTTTTGATTTTGCCAATGATAAAGGATTATCACACCAACAACTAGAAGAAATAGAGCGTATTGTTAATCATGTCATTATGCAAAACTATGCGGTTAAAATAGAAGAGATGTCTTATGATAACGCGATTAAGGCCGGAGCAATGGCGCTTTTTGGCGAAAAATATACCGATGAAGTACGCGTAGTGAAAATGGGCGACTTTTCTACCGAGCTTTGTGGTGGAACCCATGTAAGGCAAACGGGAGATATTGGCTTTTTTACCATCAAAAGTGAAGGCGGTGTAGCTAATGGGATTCGTCGAATTGAGGCGATCACAGGTGAGTCAGCACTCAAACAAATCCAACATAATATGTTGATACTGGATAAAGCCCGGGACCAGTTAAAAGCGCAATCTAACGAGATTATCAATAGCAAAATTGATGCGGCTATAGCTGAAAATAAAGCATTACAAAAAGAAATTGCTGAATTGAAGGCTAAATTGGCCAGCTTCCAGGCAGATAGCTTATTAAACCAGGCAACGGTACTAAATACTGATGGCAAACTTTTAGTTTTACGCATGGATAATACCGAGAGTAAAGCCATGGTTGAATTGATTGATAAATTTAAAGATAAGTTAGGAAGCGGCATAGTAGTAATTGGGGCGGTAAATGGCGAACGGGCCAATCTGGCAGTTGGGGTAACCAAAAACCTGACAGGCAAATATAAAGCCGGTGAAATCGTAGCTAAACTGGCACAAGCAGTTGGCGGCAAAGGCGGCGGTCGTCCTGATCTTGCCCAAGCTGGCGGTAGCGATATTACGAAAATGGATGAAGCCTTAAAGCTTGCTAAATCAATGTTTAATTAATAGTTTAATCTATAAAAGTAAGTAATACTTAAATTCCCAGAAGGCATACTTGGTAAGCTCTTAATGCCAAGTGCCCTTCTGGTAATTTGATGCGCTAGTATGCTCCGGGCAAAAAAAACTGTCATAACCACTCTACAAAGTTATGACAGCAAAGAAGAGATGAAATTGAATATTGTTATCCAAACATTTTACTTTCTACTGGGTGAAATTAAAAACCAACTAGGATAGGTATTAACTTCAAACAGAAAATAACCTGTTGAATACTAATATTTGCAATTACTAGTGAGTATAAAGATCGGCACTATCTTTTGCTCACCCAATTATTATACCCTGAGCAATTTCCTCATATCCACTTGATTTAGCTGGACTTATCCGAGCAAGACTCTGCAATTGTAAGTTTAGCTTAAATTTCAACAATCACCATGATAATCGAATAAAACTTAACCAAGCTTGTATGCTTAAATCAAGCCAAAAACTCATTCACAACAATAATTTCTTTAATTACGCCTTAATCATTTTTTCATTTAAGTAGATTTTGCCATTTAGAAACATTATTTTGTCACATTACGCTTGTCTAGCGATTTATTTGGATATCAAGAGCAAATTAAATAAGCACACCCTATGCCCTAAATAGAAATTTGAAAATCATTTTGAATTTAGGTATAATCTAATTAATTCTCCGAATACTTTTTAGCGCATTTAGTGGAAGAGGTTGCAAGCATGGGTGCAAGCGAAATAAGAGGCGAAATAAGAGAAATAGAGAGCCGCTTAGAAATTTTTCCCGAGTTAGCCTCCATTTAGCCGATCTTTGTTCCTTTCCAGCGCGGAGCAAAACGAATCATAAAAGTAAATATTTTTGCCAATAAGAAATTCATGCCATGTTCGCGCATCGACTTATAGCAAATTGCCTGAAACTCTTTAGCTTAACTCAAAATTTAGCTCTTGGATCTCTGCAGCTAGTTTAGATGGTTCATGCCAGCTAACGGCATGACCGCAATTAGCTAGTTTAATGACATTGGCATTAGGATAATCGTTAATAATTTTTAATGCTAACTGTTGATCCAGCATTGCATCATTTAACGGTAAATAGAAAGTTGCTCTTAACTTTGAAGATTTAAATAGCAAACTTGATGCGGGATCTAAGCGCCAAGCGCGGATAGCCCTGGCATGAATATCCAGGATATTCCGGCGGGGAAAAAGCATGGCAAGTCGTTGATCAAGAAACTTAGAACGATACTTAGTCAATTCATTAGGTAAGTAATTAAATATATTATTTTTAAACACGTAATTTAAGATATCATTCTCACTAAAAAATTGCTGATGTGGCTTAATTGAAGAGGAAAATCCAGGCTCCATCGTCGGGACAACGCCAGCAAGCAAAACAATCTGGGAATAAAGAGCAGGCTCCATAAAGCTTGCTTGTAATGTTACCGCTCCTCCCATAGACCATCCCAGTAACATCGGCTTTACCAAAGTTAAAGTCTTTACCAAACAATTTATATCATTTGCCATATCAGCTATAGTAACTGATGTTAAGTTCCTACTATCTGGAGTTAGCACTCCTTGGTAATCAATTAGATAAACCTGGTGCCTACAGGCTAATGCAATAATGAAGTCTTTATTCCAGAAATTACTTGTAGTGGCAAAACCGGTTAGTAAAATTATTACGTTGCCTGATTTGCCGATTTGACTGATTCGTAAATTATGGCTATTTATTCTGACCATTTGGCTCGATAAACCTTCTAAGTTTGGCAAAATAAAACTCCTATAGTATGGTGCGGCGCATATTGGTTATAACGCCCAAAAAAGGTATAATAACATAAGTTTATGAAATTATATGAGTTCTCGCCCGATTATGGCTTAAAATCTGCCCAAATGGCTAACTTGAAACAATTTATCATTTAATACAAATTAATAGGATCTACTTAATGAATAATCAATTTTATGCGCATGTAGATAATCAGATTAAAGAAATCTCTGATAATAAATTATTTAAACACGAACGCGTAATTATTAATCCTCAAAATCCACGAGTTATTTTAAAAGACGGCAAGGAATTATTAAATTTCTGTGCTAATAACTATTTGGGCCTGGCTGATGATCCTGATATTATCCTAAGCGCTAAACAAGCATTAGATAAATATGGATATGGGATGGCTTCAGTACGTTTTATCTGTGGAACCAATCAAATTCATAAAGACTTGGAAGCAGCTATCAGCAAATTTCTAGGCTACGAAGATACGATATTATTTAGTTCTTGCTTTGATGCTAATGGCGGGGTATTTGAAACGCTATTAAGCGATCAAGATGCTATTATTTCTGATGAATTAAACCATGCCTCAATCATTGATGGAGTTCGCTTGTGTAAAGCAAAGCGTTTCCGCTATAAAAATAATAATATGGCGGACTTAGAAGATCAACTTAAAGCAGCAGATGCTGCCGGCGCCCGCTATAAATTAATCGCGACAGATGGCGTATTTTCAATGGATGGTATCATCGCTGACCTTAAATCGATTTGTGACCTTGCCGATAAATATAATGCCTTGGTATTAGTCGATGATTCACATGCAACTGGCTTCACTGGCAAACATGGCCGTGGAACTCCAGAATACTGCGGCGTTGAAGGGCGCGTAGATATTATGACCGGGACCTTAGGCAAAGCCCTAGGCGGAGCATCCGGCGGTTATATTTCGGCTAAAAAGAATATTATTGATTTACTTCGGAACCGTGCAAGACCTTACCTATTTTCCAATTCATTAGCACCAGTAATTACAGCAGCAACGATTACAGTTTTAGAAAAAGTAGTTGCCGCCGATGAACTTCGCCAAGATTTGGAAAGAAACAAAAAATTATTCCGAGAAGGAATGGCTAAAGCTGGATTTGACTTAGTCCCAGGGGAACACGCCATTATTCCAGTAATGCTTTACGATGAGAAAACTGCGGTTGAGTTTGCCCAAAAATTATTAGATCATGGTATCTATGTAATTCCTTTTTCATTCCCGGTTGTACCTAGAGGAAAAGCAAGAATAAGAACTCAAATGTCAGCCAAGCATACCCCGGAGCAAATTGAGCAGGCAATTGCTGCTTTTATTGCGGTTGGTAAAGAGCTAAATATCATTAAATAATCAAAATTTTATATTGGAGCATATATGGCAAAAATGAAAGCCCTGATTAAGGAAAAAGCCGAACCTGGTATTTGGATGGGCGAAGTTGATAAGCCAACTATCAAAGAAAATGAAGTATTAATTAAAATTAAGAAAACTGCAATTTGTGGTACCGATTTGCATATCTATAAATGGGATGCTTGGGCGCAAGCTACTATTCCTGTTCCTATGCATGTTGGCCATGAGTTTGTTGGTGAAATAGTAGAAATTGGCAAAAATGTAACTCAGAAAAACCTGAAAATCGGCGATAGAGTTTCCGGTGAGGGGCATATTGTTTGTGGAACATGCCGGAATTGCCGTGCCGGGCATTTTCATTTATGTCCAAACACTATTGGGGTTGGCGTTAACCGGCCAGGATGCTTTGCAGAGTATCTAGCCATTCCGGCTTTTAATGTGTTTAAACTGCCAGAATATGTATCTGATGATATCGCAAGTATGCTAGACCCATTTGGTAATGCTGCACATACTGCACACTATCATTTGACTTAATTGGTGAAGACGTCTTAATCACTGGAGCAGGGCCAATTGGCTGTATGGCTGTTGCCATTTGCAAAAAAGTTGGGGCTAAAAATGTGGTTATTACCGATGTTAATGACTATCGACTTGGCTTAGCTAAACAAATGGGGGCTGATGCAGCAGTAAATGTGAGTGATTGCAAGAATCCAGAGCAAATTGATGCCAAACTCCGTCAGGTAATGGATGATCTGGGCATGGAAGAAGGCTTCGATGTCGGGCTGGAAATGTCAGGAATTGAGGATGCTATTCATTCTATGATCGACCTAATGATTAATGGTGGAAAAATTGCAATGCTTGGCATTTCGTCCAAACCGGTTCATCTTGATTGGAACAAAGTTGTCTTTAAAAGCCTATACTTAAAAGGTATCTACGGCCGCGAAATGTTTGAAACTTGGTACAAAATGGTCTCATTAGTAAAATCAGGTCTTGATGTTAACCCGGTTATTACTCATGTCTTACCGGTACAAGACTATCTTAAAGGTTTTGAACTGATGAAAGCCGGTACTTGTGGTAAAGTCATCCTTGATTGGACTACTTTATAACTGTGAATTTTCAAATTAAATGAGACTTGTTCACATTATTTGAGACTAGAGAAATTATCTGATGTTCATGAATATGCCATGTTTTTTATCTGACAATCAGGATATATAACGAAAACCCTCAGAATACGAGGGGGTTTCTTACCCATCTCTGGGTTTCGCCAATCTATTTAAACTAGTCTCAAGTAGCGTGAAAAATCACAATTACTATAAAATCTTTAATAATAAGGGCATCACTATGATGCCCTTTTTTTATCAATTAAAGAAACTATTAATTGGAGTAAATGACAATGTATTTGCGGTACTATTGACTTTAACACCCACAGGCCCCCAGCTTGGAGCATTAATTGTAAAATTAGAGTCGTTATATGGATACAACCCAGTACCATCACAACCACTAAAGTTAGAATAAACTCCGGTATTTCCATAGCAGCCATAGTTTGAATTAAGGTCGCTTTGCATATTATAGTCAGGTAAGGTCAATATCCAATTTGCCATGATCGTAGAAACATTCACAAGACCACTCGAACCATTTAATAAGGAGTATAAGCCATTACTATTTCCAATTGGTCCGAATATACCATTTACGCTTCTCGCTGTTGGGCCTGCAGCAAAGGACCCGTTTCCTGCACTGGTAATTGCAAAGCTCGGAAGTGAATTACCCGCAGGGTTAATATTAAAATTAGTTGCGGCTGTAGGATTGCCATTTTGTCCATAAACAGTATTTTGTTGGATTTGCGAAGCGGTTAGGTTTGCTGCATTAAACCCCGCAGGTGCATCAATAGAGATAGCCCCATTGATATATTTGACTGCCATTAAAAAGTAACTGCTTAGATTTTGTCCTGATGCAATGCTTTGCCCAATTAAGCTTGCAAAACCATTACTTCCCGGTGTTTGCGGCAGGATATAATAAAATGGTTGAGTAGCTAGCATTGTCGAACCGGCAGATAATGGCCCGCCCTCTAATGCAGCCCCAGTTGGAGTACCACCATATCTCTCATACATACAACCAGAAGTGCCAATTGAACAAAATGGATTATTCATTGTCAGGCCACCAGTTGCAATTGCCAGTAATCCGGCAGGTAAGTTTGCAGTTCCAGTATTGCCAGAGTATACAATAGCCATAGGAACGGTATTATTTACTTCAGGGGTCGGATTCCCAACATAATATCCGTCTATATATTTCCAGGTGTTTTTCGGGTTACTTAAAGATGCATTTTCCTGATATTGGCCCTGATACTGTAACAATACCGAATTAACTAACTTATCATTGAGTAAGCCATCGGTGACAGTTGGTTCAAGTTGGGAGAATAACGATGAATTACTATAGTATTCATAAGAATTAGTAGCTGTCATCTGAGGCAAGTTTTTACAATTGCTAACGTTTTCAAAACAAGGAGCGATGAGGTTAACCAAATTATTAACATCATTTTGATATGAATTGCCTAAGTTTGTAAAAATCGCATCTACCGGCATATTCGCCATAGTTAAGCTTGGTTTGGCCCCAGTTAAATAATTAGCATCTAAATATGCTGCTTGGGCAAGTTGCTCAATCTGCCAAATAATTTGAATATAGTTATTTAAGTTTGCACTATAATTTGCGTAGGAATCTTTAACATTTGCTGAATTTTTTGATGCAGCGTCAGTAAGACTTAAAATAACTGCCATATTACTAAATACAGGCTGTTCAGTTGCTGTCGCAGTTATTCCATTTCCGCTTGTAACAGAAATCCCATTTGGGAAGGCATCCATAAAACCAATTTGTTTTGGTAATCCATACTTATCAACATCAGCTTGAACTACAGCTAATACTGAAGATATTTCATTATTAAATGCCGTCATATCTGCCGCACATGCAGCGCTTATAACTGAGGCGCCGTTTTGCCCCCCTTTCATACAGTCACTCAAGTTTTGTGAGTGTGCTGCAATCCAGTCTTCAATAGTATCCTGGTAAGTGTCCCCGGCCTTAATTCCAAGCTTAGGATAACTACTCCGGAAAGTATAGTCACCCATAGGCTGTGCCGAATATGTTACATTAAATCCACTTTGTGAAGATGTATTGGTAGTCTTAAGAGAATTTGCTGCAGAAACGAAGCTGTAACTTGCTTTTAAAGTGTCACTGATTGACGAGGTTTCCTTAGAATCTGAGCTTGAAACATTAAGGCTAACCGAAAACCCCCACCCCATTGGCATTGATGTGATTACAGAACTACCACATGTTGCCTCAAATTGATCGGCTCCAAGCTTTTCAAGGATAGCTAGGGCATAATCAGATAACCCACCGATTTCAAAGGAAACATTCGCCACAGCTGCATTAATAAACGAGAAACTACCATTAGCATATGAGCCTTGGTAGCTGTTGCTATAGGCTAGCTTATTGGATGCTGAAAATAGACCATACGAACCGCCAATACTGAGTTTATCATTAAACGTATTAGCATTAGATCCGGAAGAGTTTGTAAAAGCCAGATTGTCGATTGTGCTAAACTCTTGCTGATTTAACCCACCTGATAGTTGTGGTGTATAAAAATAGCATGTTGGTTGAATATTCCCAAGAAAATTAATGCTATCACCAGAACCAAGAACGGTTGCCTTTATTGACGGATTATATCCTATATCAAAACCGGTATAAAAATTGGAACCAGTAGTGCTGGTACTTTTCGCCGATTTTGCACTGTTTTGGGAACCTGTGAAAAAATCCTTGACTGAATTAAGACTCCATGATGATTTTGCAGAATTGGTGGAATTATTAGTATCTGTTGCATAATCATTGTCCAGTTTCGCACGCTCAGACCTAAATTCGAAACGATCTTTATAGTAATGCGTCACTACCTTATATTTTATTTTATCTAAATGACGTTCAGCATGAGATCCATGAGGAAGGCCGTTAAAGACCAATACTTCTTTGCCATTGCCTGCAATTGCATATTCCCGAACTGCTACAACCTTTCCATTAACTACATCAGCTTCTACACGATTACCTGTCAATGGTGTCGTAGATGGGTCATTTGAAGAAGAACTACTCCCACTTGAACAGGCATCAAGCATAAATATGCTTATAATTAAAATACTTAGCAAATTTAAGTTGTGTTTCATCTAATTTCCCCTTTATTTTTTGAAAAATTAACTAGTTTATAGGAAATTATATAATGACTAAACTTACTGTATTTACAAAGCTGTATCCTATTTATGAAAATCTAATTCCCATTTTTGCAAAGTACATATTTTTATTAAATTTTTTCAGTAGCAACTTATCAAAAATACAACTATACATGTAGCTTTAAAGCCACAAAACACCCAAACCTTGAGCAAAAGCAAGCTATTTATTTATACCAGACATCAACACTATGCCGCTCAAGAACAGTTGATAGCGGTTTAAGGCAATCAACTAAAAAGTCGACAAGAACTTTGTAAACAGGACTATTTTCTTCAAGATTACGTACTAGTACATAATTTACAATGCCAAAGTGGTATTCCGGAAGGACGTGGATCAATTCACCGGTAGCCAAACTTTTGCGGACAATATCATATGGCAATGCTGCAATTGCTGTATCGCTGGCTACAAGTTGATATGTATGAATAAAACTATTCAAGACCAGACGTGATGGGTTAGGTATGGAAAGCTTTTCTTTAGTTATTACATTGAATATATCAATATAATTGAATTTCTCCCCATTTATGTTTGGTTTGCCAACAACCAAATGCCGGTCAAGATCTTCGATATTCGTCAAAAGCCCATATTTTTCAGCATAAATTTTGGAACATACACCAATTACTTTATCAGATGCTAATCTTCGCATTTTTGCATTCTGCTGTTTTGGCGTATAGTTAATAATGGCAAGATCATAACCTTTTGAATTTAAGTTAAACTCATTCTGGTCATGAAGAATAGTTATTTCCAACTCGGGGTTTTTCCGTAAAAAATCTCCAAGCTTAGGTAGAACATAGTAATAAGAGAGTAAAAATGGTAGCGAAATCTTAATATGCCCCTTGATTTTTCTGTTTTCCCCCATAAAATTTGCCAATAACTCAGTATACTTACTATTACAAACCTCAAAATAATTATAAAGCTCCTGTCCAAATTGAGTGAGTTCCATCTTATGAGCGTCGCGAATTAATAAACTAACCTTAAGTTTTTCCTCTAACTCGCTTATTTTTCTTGATACCGTTGATTTGGATATTCGGGTAACCATAGAACAACGCATATAGCTACCAGATTTCACCAGTTTAACAAACAAGAAAACTTCATCAATCAATAATTCTTTTTTTAAGGTGCTTATGTCGTTGGTAAGCCTCATTATAGAATGTACGAGCTGGGAAAAGTCCTCTTCCAAATTCGCAAATTCCTTACACAGCAATTCGCCGACGCTAGTTAAGCGTAAATTACGCGAGTCACGATAAATAAGCTTTGTTTCAATCTGTTGCTCTAAAGCTGCTATTTTTCGAGATAGAGTTGATTGAGACATACCAAGCTCTCTGGAAGCATGTGTAAAATTATGATATTGAACAATTCTTATGAACAATGCTATATCATTAAACATCAGCTAACTTTCCTTAAAAACCCATTAGATGCAAATTTTAGGCAATTTTAGCATCTTATATCAACATTCAATACTATTTAATCTACTAAACTAATCAAGGAGTTCAAGAGGATTAAGTTATCAATTCAATATCGTTAAAGAACCTTTTTTAACAAATTCAATCTGAATCAGTCAACCGATATGGATAACCCATTTAAATGTCGGGTAAACCCAATATCATCGAATTAATAGATTTAAACTTAGCCTGGTATCTTATCTATACTAAAGCCTTACCAGGGACTAAAATTAACTAAGCGATTCAAAGGAAACGAGTTGCACTATGCCTGATACAAATATTGAATTATCGCAATTAGATATTGAAATCTTAACTTGGGAAGATGCCCGCTTACTTTTATTGCCCATCCTACCAGAGCTGGTTTCCATAATTGATAAACTTTCACCTAGTCAAGACCTTGTGCTATATAAAGCTAGCTATCCTTTTGGATCCACAATCATAAATAAGCAGAATTATTATTTACCGTTGGCTGCAGGAAAAACTATTTCATTTAATTCACCATTTTTACCAGAAAAAATAAGAAATGATTTGAGCTATGACCCAGCCACGAATAGTCCAATTGGCATTGTACTTAGTAGAAAATCAGAATTCTTTGTAGAAATTGATGAGAGAGTTATCCCATATGCGATACTTGAACCAGGTGGGATTTTTGGGTCATCTAAAGTACTGGATAAAATTACGCATAATCTAGAAAATAACCTTCGCATGTCCTATTTTGCCTTTGTTTGGGAATTAAGGGCTGGGGCCCGTTCTATCTTTGCTCTACCTAAAATTTCGAATAGGGTATACCATCAAAAAATGGCCAAAAGGCTACAATTACCATTAAGCCTCGATGCACCGCGCGGCTATTATCAGCATTGGGATATTTTCAAAAGTATTGCTAATAGATATGCTCCACAATGGAAAGCAGAATTTTTATTCTTTAGCAATGCGTGGCTGGAAAAATTAACTGATCGTGCCTGGCTACCACTTTTTAATTTTTTCCTTGTAGACGCGAGTTCGATGGCTAGAAATAGATAATGTATTGATTGAGCTTAAATTTTAGGTATATTAATACATGAAAAGGAAATGAAAAAGGTCTAACCATTTGATACAATTTGGATCTAAACACCACATTT
>JACCDN010259867.1_pt1 | contig 48777 bp, 52 predicted proteins | sample 7441691 | NCBI WGS metagenome assembly JACCDN01 (sample SAMN15323439, study PRJNA562643) | freshwater metagenome | isolation source: river surface water | place: USA:Blue River Watershed | collected 2017-08-16 | reverse complement strand
GGTGAGTGGGGGAAAAGTCGCCAAATTGACCCTAAATCCGCAAGATTTAGGCATTTCCCTCGGAAAACTTGAGAATTTGGTTGGCGGAGATCCTCACCACAACGCCTCTGTCGCAAGCAAGCTTTTCGCCGGGGAAGGCTTCGCCAACGCATCTGAAATTGCCGATGTAGTGGCTCTCAACGCCGCTGCGGGGCTAGTTGCCTATGAACTAGCAAAAGATCCTGGCAAAGCCTCAGAACCATTAGAAAGTCGATTCCAGGCCGCACTAATGAAGACTCGCGCGGCGCTCGCCGATGGAAGAGCTCACAAGAAGCTCGTTGAGTGGTCGGCAGCCACACAGCAGTTCTAAAGCCCACGTCCCGGCGGGGAGCAGGCTGAAAAACTAACTTGACATAATGTTTATTATCGGCTTTATGTCAAGCCTTGAAGAACCCCGCTCGGCTTTTGTTTTAGGGCTTTTAGACCCTGCCATCCTTATCAGCAAGTCTGAATAGGCGCAGCCCCAACTGGTTCAGGTATCCAATCCCCAAGGCAAATAGCAACGTTCCTTCGCGCACCTGACCACCCAGAAGAAATCCAACACTCACCACCAGCAGCTCAATTGAACTCCGAGAGATCCAGAATGGAATCTTGGCCTTTTGAGCCACTCCGAACATAAGGCCGTCTCTAGGACCTTTACCCATTCCACAAGAGATATACATGCCAGTTGCAAATGAAATAACGACCATGCCCAGCAAAAACATAAGAATCTTCTGCCAATAAGCATCCGGAGTTGGTAGGTAGAACAGCGCTACATCCGCAAATAAACCAACCAAAATGGCATTTGAGATGGTTCCAAGGCCGGGCTTGACCCTTAGCGGAATCCATAGCAACAGGACAATTGCACTAACAACAACGGTCGAGACACCAAAACTCAGTCCAGACTGCAAGCTAATTCCTTGAGCTAGCACATCCCAGGGAGCTATGCCAATTGAGGCATCAACAGTCAATCCAACGCCAAGACCATAAATCATCAGGCCGACATAAAGCTTGAGCAAGCGAATTACAAAATTAGACTGAAGCACCGCTAAAGACTACTGGGAGGTGGCTTGGCCACAGACTATTTCGCTCCGGCTAAACCTCGCTTGTTTGCGCACCGTGGTTTGGCATTGCCTCTAAATATTGATGAAAACACAATCCCCGCTTTTCAAGCTGCGCTGGAAAATGGAGCAACTCACTTAGAGTCTGACACTCAGTCAACGAAAGATGGCCATGCCGTCTTGCTGCACGATTCCGATCTGCGCAGAGTTGCTGGAATTGATGCCGCCATCTCCGAACTCACGCTCGAAGAGATCAAGAAAATTCGGCTTGCCAATAACGGAGTAATTCCAACCCTTTTTGAAGCGCTAAAACACTTCCCCACTGCGTTTTTCAATTTAGACATCAAAACCAAAATTGCCATTGACCCAACCATTAGAGCAATTGAGGATGCCAAAGCCCATAACCGAGTCTTGGTTAGTTCGTTTTCAAATCCAACCCGGAAATCAGCTTTGAAAAAGTTTTCTCAGCCGGTAGCAACCAGTGCCTCCGCATCAGTTGCTTTGGCCGCCTGGCTTAGCCACACCGTCTTTTTTGGCTTGGGATTTCAAGCAATCATCGCCCATGTCGATGCCCTTCAGGTACCAACAAGTCTCGGAATTGTTGATTTCTCTAAGAAGAGTTTCATTGATCGAGTAAAGCGCCATCAGACGGAAATCCATTTCTGGACAATAAATGATCCCAACGAAATGAAAAAGCTGATTGACGCCGGAGCAGATGGAATTGTCAGCGACAGAGTCGATCTTTTCAAAACTGGGTAAACCCTGAGAGTTCACAAAACAGGGACTTACCTCAGTTAGCACTTTGTTCTCTTTACCTAGGAGAACAAATGACTGAATCAATGCGCGGTATGAGACTTGGCTCACAATCCATGGAGCGGGAAGATGGCGTTGAACTTGCAGCGCGGCGCTCGGAGTCTTATCGTTGCCCGGCAGGTCACGAATTTTCAATTACGTTTTCTTTTGCTGCGGAATCTCCTGTGGAATGGGAGTGCAAAAAATGCCAGCAGACGGCGCTGCTAGTTGGCAGCAAAAAGCTTGAGAAACTTGAGTCTGGCGAAGTTGATCGCCCTCGCACGCACTATGACATGGTCTTAGAGCGCAGAAGCAAAGCTGAACTAGAGGAATTACTACAGGAAGTCTTGTCTGATATGCGAAAGCGAAGGGCAGAGGGCCGTCTCACGGCCTAGGTCGAAATAGTCCCCAGAGGGTGCATAGCAAAAAGGCTTCGACAACAATCCAAAAACTCATTTTGCTACTCCCCCCTTCCCTTTCAACAAATCTGATGGGAACCTCGACGATTTTTGCGCCGACTAATTCGGATCGCATAGTCATTTCCACTTGAAATGCGTAGCCATGCGCCTGCATTTGACTAAGAGGAAGTCTTCGAAGTAAATCTGCTGAATAAATTCGAAAACCTGATGTCATGTCTTGAACTTGGCTTTTCAGTGCCCAACTGGCATACCTATTTCCGTTTCTAGAAATTGCTTGTCTGAGCTTGGACCAATTAGCAACCTCTCCCCCACTTACCCAGCGCGAGCCAATAACAAGCTCGGATTCAAGTGCTGACCGTAAGAGCTTGGGTAGGTCTTCTGACCGATGAGAACCGTCGGCATCCATTTCAACCAGATGCGTGTAGGGCTTCTCGAGGCATTGGTAAAAACCAGAGATGTAGGCATCGCCAAGACCTCGCTTCTTGTTTCGATGCAGAACTGAAATTCTGGGATTAGCAACTGCAAGTCGATCCGCTATAGCCCCTGTGCCGTCCGGAGAGTTGTCGTCAATAATCAGTAAATCAATATTTTGATTAATCTCAAATAGGTCACCAACAGTCTTTTCGAGAGTTTCTGCCTCGTTATACGTTGGCATTAGAACGATTGCTTTCAAAGCTTTCTCCTACGAGCAACTAAAACAGTGAAGCCAAAGACCACTCCTGCATTTGCCCAATCAAATACTGAACCAATGACAACTCCTGGAGTTATGCCGGAGTACAGCGGCACCGACTCCATCATTGCGGCAGCTGTGTACCACTCAACCTCGCTTAACACCGATCCATCAGGGAGATAGATTGCGGAAAGGCCAACGGTCGAAATATTCACCACTACCCTTCCAGTCTCAATAGCGCGCAGACGAGCAATCGCGGCTTGTTGAAAAGTTTCGTCAGAGTATCCAAAGTCGGCATTATTAGTTTGCGACAGAATTACTTGAGCACCCGACAGCGTCAACTCTCTAAGAATGGAGTCCTCTGCGATTTCGAAGCAGATTAGGGTGCCTGCTGTGAAATCAGAGAGTTCATAGATTCCATCTCGGGACCCAAAGCTGTAGTCGCGCGGAATCATGTCTATCAGCTCGGGCGCAAACATTCGCCAAAATTCACGATCGGGAGCATATTCTGCAAATGGAACTGGCTGCTTCTTGTCATAGAAATCAACTGGACCAAGATTCGGCTGCCACAAGATTGTGGAATTAAATGTCTCTTCGCCGCGTTTAGTAATGGTGCCGAAAACAAATGGTGCGTTGAGTTCGTTAGCCAAGGCATTTATTTTTGCTCTCGCTTGTGGCGACCTAAGTGGATCAAGGTCTGAGGCATTTTCTGGCCAGACCAATAGGTCAATCTGCTTGCCACTCTGCTTGACAATCTCAGAAGCATCCAAGTGGTTTTGCAAAATTGTGCCAGGCGCTTCACGAGAGAACAGTCCTGCTTTGGCATTACCCTGCACGGCAGCAATCAACTTTTCATCCAAAGCATTGGTAGTTAGCCCAATTGGAGTTACCAGTGGCACAGCAATGGCAGCCAACAAGCTCAAGATTGCTGGTTTTACGTACCCTCTGTCTTTTCTAACCAGAACCAGTAGGGCGACCAGTGACCCCACAAATGCAATCACAAAGCTCAGCAAACTCAACCCACCCCACCAAACCCAGCTCGACATAAAACTGTCCGATTGAGTCATTGCGAGCCTGGACCAAGGAAAGCCACCGTATGGAAAATTGTTGGCACCAAATTCTCGGAGCGTCCAAATTGATGCCAATAAAAGAGCCAACGGCACAATTGGCTTGGTTTGCAATTCGATTCGCTTGAAAAGCCAAGCCGCTAATCCCGCTCCGAGTCCGTGATAGATCGAGACTGTTGTACTAAGTGCAATAAGTGGGATAGGACCTAGATACAAAGAAATCCACTCGATGTGAGAGACGTAGAAAACCTGTCCCGAAAGAAACCCAACAAGAAAAGCAGGCCAAAACCGCAAACCTAAAACCGCCAGGTAGGTCAACATTGGAATTAGTGGTGCAAGAATCCAAATGTTTTCAGTCGGGAAGACAAACCAGCCAAGCAACCCCGCCACTATCCCAAGTGGTATTCGCCAAGCTAGCTCCCTCATATCACCCAGCCTATTTCTAGATGTAATAGCTGTAGGCAACAATTCCTCGCTTAACCAAATCGATTGCTTCATAGCTTGTCTGAGCAACTTTAGAATCTGCTGAAACAGAGATTTGGTCCAACAGGTCAATAATCTGTTTGCTCCAGCGAATAAAGTCACCGGGTAGAAGACCCGTGAGCTTCAGTGCATCTTGCAGCCTCGCCCCGGTTGCCCAGCGATAAACACCCCATGCCATGTCAAGTTGCAGACGTTGGTCTTTTGGTAGTCGGTATTCACTCTGAAGTTCTTGGAGCTGTCTTTGAATCTCTTCCGTTTCAGCTAGTGCGTCTGCAAATGCTCCGCGTGGTAGTTTCGGCTCTAGCTCCACTTCCTCTCCCCTACCCTCGTAAACCAAACAAGCAGCCATGGTTGCCATACCGGCTGCATCGAGATTCTTCCAAGCACCACTTTTCAAACACTGAGCTATCAGGAGATCTCTTTCCCCGTATATCTTTCCAAGTTGAACTCCAGCTTTTGTCACCTCATACTCGCCGTTTACTTGGGTTAGGTAGTCAAGCTCTGTTAGAAGTTCGACGATTCTTTCGAAAATTTTGGCGACCTGGCCGGTTCTTGATTCAAGGTGGGCAATAGATTGATCAATCTCTTTTCGCAGTCTGTGATAGCGCTCTCCCCATCTAGCGTGATTCTCACGGTCAGAGCACTGATGACAAGGATGGGCTCTAAGTTCCTTGCGCAATCTCCCTAATTGAGATTCAACATTTCGAGCCTGTTTGGTAAGACGAGTATCTGCACCTGAGCGGTTCTTGATCCGGGAGGACTCTCGCTCCAGATCACTAATCTCTCTGCGAAGGTTGGAGTACTCTCTGAAATCACCTAAGTGGCAAGCCATCGATTTTTCGTAACCATGCAGCGAGTTTTCCTTGTCTGTGATTACTTGGGCTAACCCGACGACTGATCTATCTGCTTGAAATTGAGCAAAAGATCTTTCAAGTACTTTGGCCGCTCGCTCTTTACCAAACGCAGAAATTAGGTTGACCGCCATGTTGTAGGTGGGCTTGAACGAACTATTTAGTGGATAAGTTCGCTTCGATGCCAGGGATGCAACTAGGTTCGGGTCAAGTTGTCCTCCCCAAAGAACTACGGAGTGACCCTCCCGGTCGATTCCTCTTCTTCCTGCTCTTCCCGTGAGCTGGGTGTATTCACCGGCCGTTATGTTGACTCGAGATTCACCGTTGAACTTGTCGAGCCTTTCAAGAACCACTGTCCTAGCTGGCATGTTGATGCCAAGCGCGAGTGTTTCTGTTGCAAAGACAATCTTGACTAGCTTTCTTAAGAAAAGCTCCTCAACTACTTCCTTAAAGGCGGGAAGTAATCCTGCATGGTGTGATGCGTAGCCACGCTCTAGTGAATCAAGCCATTCGTGGTAACCCAAGGTATCAAGGTCATCATCGGCAATTGATGAACACCTCGCTTCTGCCACTTGGCGAATCTCCTTTTGCTCTTCCTTGCTAGTAAGTCTGAGGCCCAGCTTCCGACAGCTAGTGACAGCAGCGTCGCAACCAGCTCTTGAGAAAATAAAGAAGATTGCGGGCAGGAGTTCCAGCTCATCAAGTCGCTCGACGACCTCGGGCTTTTCAAGTCTTGGAAATTGCCTTACCAGAGCATTGCGCTCTTGCGGAGAATGTTTTTTGCCGCCCCACTTACCTCTCGTGCGCATGGGGCTGCGAGCCCTTGCCTGATGCTTCTGCAAAAGCTCAGGATTTACCCGCATCTGGTTACTTCCACTTTCAAAGAGATCTAGTAACTCCGTGCCAAAAAGCACGTGTTGATTTAGAGGAACTGGGCGAATTTCTGAAACCACAACTTTTGTGTTGCCTCTAACTTCATCCAGCCAGGCGCCGAACTCCTCAGCGTTGCTGACAGTTGCAGATAGTGAAATCACCAACACATCTTTTGGAAGGTGCAGTATCACCTCCTCCCATACAGCACCACGAAATCTATCGGCTAGATAATGAACCTCATCCATTACGACATAGCCAAGCTCTTTGAGGGTTTCTGATGTGGCATAAATCATGTTGCGCAGAACTTCGGTTGTCATAACGACAATCTGCGCTTCAGAGTTTTGATTGTTATCGCCAGTTAGTAATCCGACTCGTTCTTTGCCGTAGCGCTTGACTAGTTCTGCGAACTTCTGGTTACTCAGGGCCTTAATCGGGGTTGTGTAAAAAACCTTTTGGCCAGATTCGATCGCAAGGTGGATAGCAAACTCACCAACTACAGTTTTACCTGCTCCAGTAGGAGCAGCAACCAATACCCCCGCTCCATCTTCAAGGGCCTTGCAGGCCTGCTCTTGAAAATCATCTAAAGGGAATGCAAGTTGGGCTTCGAAACTCTTTAGTTGAGGGTAGGAAGCTGAAGCTTTTGACTTTCGATATCGCTCAGCAGCCGAGAGCTCACTCGAGTTCGAGCTCACTTACTCCCCCGAGCTTCTCTAGTTTGCGTTCTCTTCGCTTGTCATTTGCGATGGCAATTCCAACCGCAATGAAATAAAGAGCTGTAAGTGGAGCCATCATTAAGAACATGGTCATCGGTTCTGCCACGGGCGTTGCCAATGCTGAAACAACGGCAATGAGGAAAACCGCAAATCGCCATGACTTTAGAATTCCTTTGCCTGTGGCTAGACCAGCAAAGTTAAGTAGCACTAATACGACCGGCATGACAAACGCCAATCCGAATATCAAAAGAATGCGAATAGCGAATAAAACATATTCGCTTGCATTAATAACGTTGGTACTGCCTTCTGGAGTAAAGCCGATTAGCACGACGACAAAGCCCGGCAATGAAGTCCAGGCAAGAAGTGTTCCAGTTAGGAAAAGCGGTAGAGCCGCGGCAACAAAGCCAATCGCGAATCGCTTTTCCCTTTGCTTCAAACCCGGGGCAATAAACGCCCAGAAGTTCCAAAGCCAAATCGGAGCGGTCATCAGAACGCCCAGAAAAATTGAAACTTGAATTCTCAGATCAAATGCTGATACCACCGTGCCGAAGTTGACAACGGCTTGTATACCGCGTTCTTCAGTAACTTCGATTAGAGGCTGTTGGAGAATCTTGAAGACGGGGTCAAACAAAAACCATCCGGCTACTGTGCCGGCGACTAGAAACCCCGCCGACCATGAAAGACGAACTCTCAGTTCCCGAAGGTGGGAACCAAGACTCATACGGCGCTCTTTGTTGTTGCGCCGTGCCATTAGTCTTGCTTCTTCTCGCCCTCTTTGGCTTCGGCTGCAGCCACTTCAGGCTCACCAGTCTTAGCGGTTTCTTTCTTAAAAATCTTTAGGGATTGCGCCATGCTCTTTGCCAGCGCGGGTAGCTTCGGTGCTCCCCACAGCAAAAGCACGATTGCCAGAATGATGATCCATTCCCAGCCTTGAAGTCTCATGACCACCTCTTGTCTACATCGATTTCTCGAATCCGAGCCACCAGTCTACGCTGTCGATCTTGCTGGCGGCGGGTTCTTTGTCTAACCAGCCTTCTTCTGGCCTCCAGGGTCTGCTGATAATCGGCTGAAGTCACAGCCCTCGCTGGCTGGGGCTCCACTAGCTCATACCTGTAGAGCTCTTCAACTATCTCACTAGTCTTTCGAGCGGCCTGAGCGAATTTCTTACTCGATTGAAGTAACCGATAGCCAGTTAGAAACAGTAAGTACAGACCGAGCAGGAAAGTCAGGAGAATTAGCCAGCTCATTCTTCATCCTGAACTTCTGGTCTATTCAAAGTCTGCAGTGCAAAGTCTCGAACCATCGCCCTAGCGGACTTTGGCTCTAGTACTTCCACCATTCCTCCAAAGCGAACAATGTGTCTGGGAAGCCCAGTGAGGCTACCAACGCGAATCTTGCCAACCCACCGACCGCTTTCAAGTGTCGGCTCTCCCGACACGGGGAAATTCCAAAATATTTCTGCTGCTTCTGGTTCCGCAGCGATCTTAATTTCCTGCTCATCAACGCTTCCCCCAAAGACGTCCTCTGGGATAGGCGCTGATCGACCCTGCTGTGAAATGTCTTCATCAGTGATGATTATGTTCTGAATTCGATCCAGTCTGAACGATCGGACAGCTTGATTGATGTGACACCACCCGCGTAGGTAGTGCTTCTTTCCTCGAAGCTCAATTAGCAAGGGGTCGATTCTTCGGTTTGCTTGCTCACCCTTTTGATTCCGGTATTCACAGTTAATCGCTTTGCCTGCATCAATTGCTTCGTGTATTTGCTGGAGAATTTCGGACAGCCGATTGCTCGCGATGCTGGTGACCGGGACTGGGCCTGCATTTTTAAGGGCCTGCCTTAGCGAATGCAGAGCTCCGTTTGAAGAAAATTGCGGAAGTGAGGCTAGGTAATCCAGACCAATAGCAATCGAACTCAGCTGGCGCTTGCTGAGCGCCGGCGGTCCGTCCAGATTGGTGCTCCCTTTGGCAAATGAAACCCAACCATCTTCAAGTTCTTCAAAGTTCAAGTGAAAATGCGTAACGCATTTAGTTAAATCTTCACTGTCGGTGATGGCTCGAACTGCCTTCAAAATAACTTTTTCACTGACATCGAATCTGAGGGCCAAATCAGATACCTTTTGATCGCCATCTGCCAGTACCAAACCAACTATTGATAGAGAAAGATCAAAAAGCTCTGCGGCATCAATTTCTTGCTTAGGCATGCAGCTTCACCGCCCGCTCAAGCCCTGCCCGAATTCGATTGGCAAGAGATTCGGGACTAATAACTCGCACTTCGTTGCCATACTCCAGCAGATCTTCAGCCAGCAATACTTCGTCCATGTAGTTGATGCTGACCTGCGTTGATTCAGCACCAAAGTGCCACCAGGCCTCAGAGTCCTCTTCAACTTCAATAATCGCTTGGTTGGCCTTAGTGAATGCGACCAGCTCCTGTTCTGCCTTGTCAACTTGTTCCGGTGAAACTGCTTTGAAGTTGGCGCCAGTTGGTCGAACCTTGCTTGTTATTCTTCGCAGCAGATAATTGCGTAACTCTCCTTGACGCTGCGCCAGTAGTACCCACTCCCCCTCGATGAGACGGAGTTTTATTGGATTCACTTCTCTTGCTTCTGAATCACCGTCTGGAATTCGGTATTCAAAAATGACGGTCGCTGAATCTGTAATTGCTTGTGCGAGTGGCTGAAATGCCTGGTGTCTGGCGAGTAATCGAGGCGAGAGAAAACTCAGCTCGCGGTTCACCTCCACCATTCCGCGCGACTTGAGTCTGGCAAGCGCCGTTCTAGCAGCGGATGCAAACTGCTGGTTGTTCCAAGCTCTAGCAGCAAGTTCAGCAAGTCCGAGCTGTTCTGATGACAAATTGAAATCAGCTGGCCAATCAAATGCTCCTTTTGAGATCAGGTAGCGGCTTCCAATTTCAGGCTCATATTCATCAATTTGCATTACTTCCAGCTGAACACCAGCATTGCGAAGTTCAGCTTTGTCGCGCTCAAACATTTTGTCGCGGGCTTCATCGTTGCTCGCTTCGCTATAGCCAGGAACCGAATTGAATATGTCCTGCTTGCTTAGTCCTAGGCGAGGCGCAGCAAGTAAACAACAGGTGAGCGTAAACAAGCGCTCAGCCGGAGTTTGACCAGCCACCGATCCTCCTGGTTAGTCCTTGCCTAGAACATCAATTACAAATATCAATGTAGACCCAGGCGGGATCGAACCCTGCGCACTATCGCCATAGCCAAGCTCTGGCGGAATAACTGCGATTACTTGCGAGCCTACGGCAACGCCATCCAGCGCTTGAACAAAGCCTTCAATCAATCCGTCTGTCGTGACATCAAAGGCAGCGGGAGCTTGCCGTGGCCAAGAACTATCAAATTCCTCGCCGAGCCAGGTCCAACCTGTGTAGTGAACTGTGACATTGTCTCCGATGGCAACTTTTTCGCCTCTACCTTCAATCAAGATTGTTCTGCGAAACTCACTTGGCGCATCAGACTGCGGAATCTGAATGCCTGGTTGTCCAGATGGCGCCAAGATAACAGAAGGCATGCCAGCCTCTGCTGATTTAGCTGAACCATTGGCTTTTGGAAGAAACGCTCTAACAATGTCAAAGACGAATACCACTCCATCATTTGGACCGAGTCCAAGGGTTGGGATACCTTCGCCTCCGTGAACATTTTCTGGACTTAATAAAACCGCAACTCGGGATCCAACTGGAACACCAGTAAGAGCACCGCAGAAGTCAGGTGAATTGCCAGGGATCAAATCCTGGTAGATGTACTCCTCGGTACCAAACTCACTTGCCTGAAACTGCTCTCCAGTAGTTGCGTTGTAGCCGGCAAAGTGCATTCCGACTCTTTGAGAGCCAACAATCAGACCACCATTTCCTTCGATGATCACGTTGGTTTCCATACCTGTTCCAGAAATCGGGAAAGGAAAAGTGACATTTGGTTGAGTGTTGAACTCGCCGGTAGCCTCCACCAACTTCACTGCGTCACCTGTCTGGTAACTATCACAAGTTTGCGAGATGCCTGCAACTGCTTCGGCATACTCACCTGTCTGGGTGACCGCTGGGGCACAGCTAGACAGCAACAGAGTTGCAGCAGCCAATGCGATTACTTTGGTTGTTTTGATTGCGGTCACTTATTCTTCTTTCTCTTGTTGCTCTCAGTTGTTACCTGTCGCAGCGTCTTTCTAAGTTTCTTCTCGCCGACTTTACGCTCGGACAGGCCAAACCACTGCTCTGAATCTTCTTCAGATCCCTCAACTTTATTCACTCGGCGCTTCCGGAAATCTGGCAATTGAACGCCATCAGCCAGTTTCCTGGCTGTTAGGAGGAAGCCCGTGTGGCCAATCATGCGATGTTCCGGTCTAACCGCCAGTCCCTCCAAATGCCATGGTCTAACGAGCGTTTCAAAGGCGATTGGGTTAGTGAACTGTTCCGAATCTTTGATCTCCTCAGCAACGCGAGACAGCTGACTAGCGGTTGCCACGTAGACCACCACTACCCCACCCGGGCGAAGAGCATCAGCAACTGCTGCGATGCATTGCCAAGGCGCCAACATGTCCAGAACCGCTCGATCCGCGCTTGCTTTCTTTAGTACAGTTGGAAGTTTTTCCTGCAGTGCTCCAATTGTGATCTTCCAATTTTTTGGTGTGGTGGCTAGGAAATTTTCAACGTTTGCCTTTGCAATCTCAGCAAACTCATCTCGCAGCTCAAACGAGAAAAGCTTTCCCTTTTCACCTATGGCGCGCAAGAGATAACTTGATAGCGCTCCCGAGCCCACCCCAGCTTCAATCACTACTGCGCCTGGAAAGATGTCTCCCTCAACAATGATTTGCCCAGCGTCTTTGGGGTAAATAATCTGAGCTCCTCTTGGCATCGAGAGAACATAGTCACTGAGCAAAGGCTTCATCGCCAGATACTGCTCACCAGTTGGCATGGTAAAAACAAAACCTGATGGTTTACCAATAATCTCGTCGTGCTTGATTTCACCACGATGGGTTCCGAAGCGACCACCTCTATCAAGAGTGAAGGTGTTCATCTTCCCTTTGGGTCCAGTTAGCTGAACCTTGTCGCCAGCAGCAAAAATCTCAGACATGAATTCTCAATTCATGCAAACTTGAAACACTAAGACCCTGTAGCGAGTCAATAATTCTTCTATCGTCACCGGATGGAAGCTTCAGCATGTTTGTCACTCCAACGGCGTTGGTGCCAGCAGCAACTGCTGATGTCAGGCCAGTGATTGAATCTTCAAATGCAATGCAGTGCCGAGGTTCTACTTCCAGAATCTCTGCCGCTCTTAGATAAGGTTCTGGGTGAGGCTTTCCAAAAGTTACGTCATCACCCGCAACAACTACATCGAATGCGTCAAACGGAATTGAATCGACTACCGCCAGAGCCATTCGTCGCATGGACATTGTTACCAAGGCAGTTTTGATGCCACTTTGTCTTAGCTCTAACAGAAGCTCCAGCGCACCTGGTCGCCATGGCAGTGATGCTCGCATCTGCTCAATTACTTCATCTGTTAGGTGGTCAATAATTTCTTGTACGGATCGGTCTTGAATCCCAAACTTGGATTTGATCAGAGCTGATGAATCATACAAAGAAGAGCCAATAACCCCTTTTTCATCTTCTTCAGTCCAGGTCGCTCCATACTGCTTAGCCAGCCGGGTCTGGCTGATTGCCCAGTAATGCTCTGAATCAATCAGAGTGCCGTCTAGGTCCCACAGCACGGCCAATGGAAAGGGGTTTTGTGACATTGGGCTAAGTCTAGTTGGGGTGTGAACTAGAGTTTTCATCTGGGCTTAGGAGTCAGATGCTGACAGGTCGCGTACTGCTGGTTGCCTTTGAAGGCTGGAACGATGCCACAGAAGGCGCATCTGGCGCACTCAAGGCAATAGCCGAGCAGCTTCAAATGAACACTCTCGATGCCGTTGACCCAGAGGACTATTACGACTTCCAATTCTCCCGACCGATGGTTGAGTTAGACGCAAACGGCAATCGGATCATCTCTTGGCCTGGTTGCGAACTTTTGCAGTCTTCGAGTGAGAAGTTGACCGAGAACTCAGCTCTACAAAATCTCTATCTACTGCTCGGTACTGAGCCCTCTCGAAGATGGCTTAGCTTTGCCGGCGAGATTATGGAGATGGTGCAGGATCGCGACATTGATTATGTGATCATGCTTGGAGCAATGCTCGCAGACGTTCCCCACACCAGACCAATGCAGGTATTTAGAAGCTCTCAAAACGAATCTCTGCAGGAGCTATTTGACCTTGAACCATCGCGCTATGAGGGCCCCGTCGGCATTTTGACTGTGCTGGCTCAGGCTTTCGAAGCCGAGGGAATCCCAGTTTTATCGCTGTGGGGATCTGTCCCTCACTACGTGCACAACACAACTAATCCCAAAGCGGCACTGACATTCTTAAATGAGCTCTCTTCGCTAACCGAATTCTCTTTTGACACTTCAAATTTGGCCAATTTGGCATTTGAGTGGGAGCGCTCGATAGACGAAATGGCGCAGGGCGATGATGAGATGTCTGCCTATGTCAGCCAGCTTGAAAAGAATCGAGATTCGCTTGATAGCGAGGAAGTTTCCGGTGATGCGCTAGCCAGAGAATTCGAGCGTTACCTGCGTCAGCGACCAGAGTCGCCAGACAAGAACTAAACAACACCAAAGCTGAGAAGTGCAATAAGCGCAAGCCCAACGAATATCCGCCAAACGACAAATGGCAGATAAGAACCTCGCTCTAAATACTTCAACAACCATGCAATCACCAGGTAGCCGCTGACGAAGCTAACCACGGTTGCCAAGGAAGTGGCAAAAAGCAAATCCTGTGGCAGATCGCCAAAGCTTTGAACAAATTGATATCCGCCCGCTGCTAGGACAGCTGGAATTGCAAGCAAGAAACTGTAACGAGCTGCGGCTTCTCTGGTGAAGCCAAGTAACAATCCAACAGTGATTGATCCACCAGAGCGAGATACTCCAGGCACCAACGCAAGCGCCTGCCCCACTCCAAACGCAAGGCCAGTTGTAAGGTCTAGCTCTCGAATGTCTTTTGTCTTTTTTCCATACCTATCGGCAAGACCGAGAAACACCCCAAACACAATAAGCGTTATTGCGATTACCCACAGTTGACGAACATCTGACTCAATTTGCGATTCGAACAGCAATCCAAGAATTGCAATTGGCAAAGTGCCAATAATTATCAGCCACCCAAGTTTTGCCTCTTGCGGTTGCTCAGCCCAGCGTCTAAAGCCCCTGCGAAACCACGCTGACAGAATTGACCAAATTGTCTTTGCAAAATACAAAACAACTGCTAGCTCTGTTCCGATTTGAATAGTTGCAATGAAGGCTGTTAGTTGAGGCTTGGTTAGATCAGATAGCCCCATCAATTCTTGGGCAATTTGAACATGTGCCGAAGATGAAATTGGGAGGAACTCTGTTAGTCCTTGAATTAGTCCAAGAACCAGTGCCTCAAATAAACTCACTGATCCTCAGCCTGCTCAAAAGGCAAATACTCACCATAGGTTTGCTGCAAAGCCTCTTCGTACCCGAGAAAAGCATCCTCTAATTGTTCATATGCCTTGTTCAGAGCTTCGTCTGAGCCATCACGCTTGGTAGCAGCAACCGCCAGGTGTCGTTCGAGCGCTGAAACAAACTTTTGAAGCGCAACTGATGGATCTTCATGCATACCTAAAAGTTATCGTCTCTAGCCCGTGATTCCAAACATCTCGACGATGAAATCTGCTCTCGTGCTAGATTTACCACTCGGAAGTCCGGGTGGCGGAATGGTAGACGCGCTAGCTTGAGGTGCTAGTCCTCGTATAGAGGGTGGGGGTTCGAGTCCCCCCTCGGACACAGTCGATAAGTAGAATCCATTGCGTGAACAATCCGCAACTCTCTCCCGCAATCAGCTATAGCGTCGAACACGCTAAGAGCATTCTGCGCGGTAAAAGAGTTCTCGCTCTAACGGGAGCGGGCATTTCAACGGATAGCGGAATACCTGACTATCGCGGCGAAGGAAGAGTTCAAAAGCACCCTCTAACCTTCGATGAATTTATGGGGTCTGAGAGAAATCGGGCACGCTATTGGGCCCGGAGTTTCGTTGGCTTTCGGCGGATAGAAATGGCGCAAATTAACCCCGGTCACCTCGCGCTTGCCCAGGCAGAGGTTTCTTCTAATTTGATGGGCATCATCACTCAAAATGTTGATGGCTTGCATCAAAAAGCTGGCAGTCAAAATGTCATTGAACTACATGGCCGACTGGATCGAATTGCCTGCGTTGGTTGCGGAGTGCTCATTTCAAGATCTGATATGGATCAGCGGATTCTGGAATCAAACCCTTTTCTTGTTCAAAGCCAACAGGTTGAGTTCTCACCAGATGGCGATGCAGAGATCGAAGTTCCCGAAGACTTTGCAGTACCGAACTGCACTTGCGGCAGTCACTTCAAACCAGATGTAGTTTTCTTTGGCGAGCAGGTTCCCAAGGCAAGAGTTGAACAAGCAGAGTCTTGGGTCTCGCAAGCTGAAGCTGTTTTAGTAGCAGGCAGTTCCCTGACCGTGAATTCGGGTTTACGTTTAGTCAAACAGGCCATCAGTCAAGGTAAGCCTGCGATTGTCGTGAATCTTGGGCCGACCAAAGCAGATAGCTTGGTTTCCGTAAAGATTAACCATTCGACCTCAGTTGTTCTTAAGGAGCTGTTTAGTTGAACGAGACTGTCATCGGTCTGTTCAGACACGGCCAAACTGATTGGAACATCGACCTTCGCCTGCAAGGCACCGCCGACATACCCATGAACGCATTCGGCATCGCGCAGGTGGAGAGGGCAGCAGTGGAAGTTGCGAGACAGCCTTGGGACTTAATCGTCAGCTCTCCACTTGGTAGAGCTAAGGAGACGGCTTCTATTCTGGCTAGGCAGCTCGGGATTAAAGAGATATCAGAAGACGTGCTACTGCTTGAAAGAGCTTTTGGAATTGGCGAAGGAATGCTCTATGACGAGTGGACCAGCAAGTACGCTCACCTCGATGAGATTCCTGGTGCCGAGTCCACCAGCGACATAACCACGCGAGCGCAAAAGTTGCTTGAGGAATTTCACAGAAATTTTGAGGGAAGGCGAATCCTCGCCGTCAGTCACGGAGCGCTTATTCGGTTTGTTTTGCAAGTTGTGACTGATGGTGCAATTCCACCGAAGGGCGAAAGACTCGAGAACGCTTCACTCAACGTTGTCAGAAGATTTGAAAATTGGACCCTGGATCAGTGGTCACCAAAACCACTAGGCAGCTAATTCTTCAGCCAACTCCACCAAGAGTTCCGCGCTGTCTTCCCAGGTAAAGAATTGGGCCTGATCTAGACCCAGGGCGGACTGGAGTTTCCAGGTGTTTTTATCGCTTAGTCGTTTCACCTGTTCGGAGAATGCAATCTCGTTATACGGAGCAAATCGCAGACCGGCGGGACCTGCTACTTCTTCGAAAATTTGAATGTCACTTAGTACAACCGGACAACCGCGAGTCATTGCCTCAACCACCGGAATGCCAAAGCCTTCATCTAAGGAGCCACTAACTAGAGCCTTAGCCCTATAGAGCCACTCATGATATTCCTCGTCGGTTACTCCATTTTCAAATCGAATATTTGCAGAGACTTTGGATGCCAATTTCTCAAGTTGTGCTCGTCGTGAATCGGAGATTCGACTTAGCAAAACCAGCGTGTGATCAGGCAGGTAACGCATTCCTCGAATCAGAGTCTCGACATTCTTGTATCCAATAAAGCTGCCCATGTAGACAATCTCTTTGCTGTCATGTCGATTCTTCTTTTCAAGGCGCTCTGGAGGATCAGCAGCATTGTGAATTACATGGATAGGACGCTTGGTGAGATGGCGGACCTCCATCTGATCCTTTGTCGTTTCGGAAACAGTCGCAACCGCATCCGCCAAATTCAAAATACGACGTTGCGGCCAGTAACTAAGGTGGAAAAGAAACCAAACCACTCGGATGAAGAAATTGAAGTCAGCGGGAGGAGTTCGGTGACGATAGTAAATAAGGTCGTGCAGTGTGTAGACGAGCTTGAACTTTCTGCCTAAACCAGACGTTGTCTGCATGGGCGAGAAAAGTACCTTCACTCCCAACTTATTTAGTCGAAACCCCTGCAGTAATTCTTTAGGTGATGCAATCGGATTGGTTTTGTGGATGGTTAGGTTCTTGTGCTTTGGTAGCTGGGCGGCCTGCTCGTCGCTGTTCACCATCACAGTCATTTCCGTGAGCTCTAGTGCCGCGGTGATAAGTCCCAGAGAGAATCTGGAAATACCGTCTGGGTGTACTGGATCGATGTATCGACCATCAAACCAAAGCCCCTTCATTTAGCGCTCAAGCAGTTCTGCAAGGTAGCTGGCCACTTCACCTGGGGTTTCATAGTGAGTTAGATGTCCAGTCTTTGAAATTATTTTTAGCTGAGCGCCAGTGATAGCAGCCAGCTTTTTCTGCCCTGTCAGTGGCGCCACGATGTCTCTCTCCCCTGCCACGATAAGCGTTTTACTTGGCAGATGCTTGGCATAATCCAACACATTGGAGCTGGTAGCTGCCTGATAGCCCTCATAAACGCTTCGATTAGTGGCATAGGTTGAGAAATAGGCTGAGTGTTGCTTATGTATGAATCTGCGCAGACCCGGCCTCCAGGTTGTAGCTAAAGCAGATGACATTCCCCGCACAATCAATTGCGAGCGTAGCAAGTTGGAACGCTCGCGCTTTCCCAACTCGTAATAGGCGTCTGCTAAAGAATTGACGAAACCACCCCTTTGGGTTGTTGTGATGGGGTTTTGCAGCAGAACTCGCTTTGCTGGTAGGCCATCAGACAGCGCCTTTCCTAGCACCAAAGTTCCAAAGCTATGAGCCAGAATTGCATCAAACTCACCAGCACTATCAACGAAATCAATCAGCCAGTGAGCGTAGTTTTCGATTGAATGCTCACGATTAAACGGTTTGGTTTTTCCAAAACCAGGTAGGTCAGGCATGACGAATCTTGCCTCCGGGAGCGAACCAGCAACACCAAGCAGGCCATGGTGATCACCTCGAAAACCATGCACCAATAAAATTCTTGGGCCGCCATCCCCCAGTTGCCAGGTAGCGGTATTCCCCACGTCAGCGCGCTCTAGTCGAAGTTGAGCTAGTCGGAAAAGACGATCGGGTGATGTTTTCAACACCTGCACTCCACCAGTCTATTTGTCTGTGCCTCGCACTATCGTGACTGCAAGGAGATATCTTGCTGGACGCCGAATTTGAAGTCGATTTGCCACCCTGGGCGAAGAAACTCGCAGTATTTGACTTAGAGACAACGGGCCTTGAGCTGTCCACAGCTCGAGTGGTAACCGCTTGCGTGGCAGTAATCGATTCCAATGGTCAGGTCGAGAAACTAACAGAGTGGTTAGTAAATCCAGGAATAGATATACCTGCTGTTGCAACCTCCGTCCACGGAATCACGACAGAAAAGGCCATCAGCGATGGCCGCCCTGCCAACGAAGCTATTTCCGAAATAATTGAAGAACTAAATTTACTTAACCAGTCGATGCCGCTTGTCGCCTTCAATGCCCCCTATGACTTCACCATCTTGCAGTTTGAAGCCCAGCGCCATTCAACGAACATCCTTGTTCCCGCCCCCGTCATTGATCCACTTGTAATTGACCGAAAACTTAGGTTTGGACCTGGCAAACGGAATCTGAAAGTTTTATGCGATTTGTATGGCGTAAAACTTGATGATGCTCACAATTCCACCGCGGATGCGGTTGCCGCTGGTCGAATTGCACAAAGACAAGCCGCGAAGTATCCAGAACTAAAGCAGGACGCCAATACTTTGCACAACCTTCAGGTTAAGTGGTCAGAGGCGTGGACGAAGAATTTTCACGACTGGCTAGAAAAAGAAAACCGCCCGGTAGACCGGGCGGAGATCGGCTGGCCGATTAGGGCTAGCTGAAGTTCTTGTAGCGCTCGTTGAATCGCTCAACACGACCAGCGGCGTCCATAATTCTTTGCTTTCCAGTGTAGAAAGGGTGGCTCGCTGAGCTAATTTCCACGTCGTAGACCGGGTAGCTGTTTCCGTCCTCCCACTGAATTGTCTTATCAGTGGTGATGGTAGAGCGAGTTAGAAAGGCGAAGCCAGATGCGAGATCGCGAAAGACTACTGGCCCATAGGCAGGATGAATGTCAGCCTTCATTGTTTCCTTCTTGGATTTGCTGGAGAAGCCCTAAGAATAGCAGGAAAACGGCTTCAAAACTAGCTAGCAATAACGCGGAAGCGGCCAGCCTCATAGTCAACCCGCAAGGGATAGCGGAATGCCTCGCTTACTGAGGCTGAGGTGATGGTGGCTCCTAGCTCCCCCTTGGCCAAGATCTTGCCATCTTGCAAGATCAATGCGTGAGTAAAGCCTGTCGGAATCTCTTCGAGGTGGTGGGTGACCATCACCATGGCCGGGGCTGCGGAGCTCGTGGCATAACCGCTGAGTAGCCGAATTGTCTGCTCTCTAGCGCCCGGGTCTAGGCTGGCAACTGGTTCGTCGAGCAGAAGTAGCTCGGGATCTGTCATGACAGCGCGCGCAATTTGAACTCTCTTCCGTTCACCATCACTGAGCGTCCCAACAGGCCGTTCCTCGTATCCCGATAGAGCCCACTCCGACAAAACTCGCCGGGCCCTTCTTTCGTCAAGTGCCTCGTATTCCTCATTCCAACGACCAACAATTCCGTAACTAGCAGTTAGAACAGCGTCTAGAACTGTTTCGCTGTTAGGTATTTGCGAAACTAGCCCAGACGAAGCAAATCCAATTCTCGTTCTGAGCTCGAAAATGTTTACTGCACCAAGTTCTTGTTCAAGGATTGTCGCCTTTCCTTCAGATGGTTGCATCTGAGCGGCACAAAGCCTAAGCATGGTGGTCTTGCCCGCGCCATTCGGACCAATTACCACCCAGCGCTCTGATGAATCAGCAACAAAGCTGAGTGAGCTCAGAACCGGCTTACCCGATCGAACAACACTTACATTCTGAAGATCAATTACCGTGGACATCGCAAAAAGCCTACCTCCCACATCCCAATTGACACGACAGCCGCCGCCTCGCCACTAGCATTTTCTCAACTGGATCAGGGAGTGACATGGCAAGGTTTCTCGTTGTCTTTGACGTCGACTCAACCCTGATTAATGAAGAGGCAATTGAAGTCCTAGCGGACGAGGCTGGCGTGCGCGAACAGGTTGCCCAAATCACAGAGGCGGCGATGCGAGGAGAATTGGATTTCTCGCAGTCCCTGAAGCTAAGGGTTCAAATGTTGGCAGGGATCCCGCAGGAAAAGCTCGAGTCAGTTCAGAAAAAGTTAACTCTGACCAAAGGGGCTATGGAATTAGTCGAAGCCATCCACCAAAAAGGAGGTTTGGCAGCAGTGGTTTCGGGTGGCTTTCATGAACTTTTGGAGCCAATTCGTTTAGCACTCAATCTGGATTTTGTGAAAGCAAACAATTTAGAAATCAATGCAGGACTTCTGACGGGCAAAGTTCGAGAGCCGATTGTAGATCGAACTACCAAAGCTGAATTTCTAGAAAGCATCCGTCAGGAACTTGGGCTTTCTAAAGAGCAAACAATTGCCGTTGGCGATGGTGCTAATGACATCGACATGATTCAGCAGGCAGGACTCGGCATTGCATTTTGTGCAAAGCCAGCTCTTCGGCAGGTGGCCGACGTATCAATCGATAATCGAAACCTGGCGGAAATAATTAGTCTTCTGCCCTAGGCACCAGTTGAGTGCAGACCGCCATCAACGTGAATAACCTCACCGGAAGTTGCGGGGAAGAAATCACTTAGCAATGCCACTAGGGCTTTGGCAGCGGGATCCGTATCAGAAAGGTTCCAACCAAGCGGAGCGCGATCGGTCCAAAGTTCCTCCATCGTGGCAAACCCTGGGATTCCCTTTGCTGCTGTTGTGCGCAGTGGTCCTGCTGAAACTAAGTTCACTCGAATTCCATCCTTGCCGAGGTAGCGCGCAAGATATCTGGCAGTTGATTCAAATGCAGCCTTGGCAACTCCCATCCAGTCATAAACCGGCCATGAGATTGTGGCATCGAAAGTCAAACCGACGACAGAGCTTGGATTGTTGAGCACTGGCTGACAAGCCACGGTGATTGATTTGAGTGAATAAGCCGAAACTTGCACGGCAGTTGAAACATCTTCCCATTCCGTCGATAGGAAGTTGCCTCCCAGAGCTGTTTGAGGGGCAAAGGCAATTGCATGCACGATTCCATCGAGTGATCCAACTGTCTTTTTGATGCGCTCAGGTAGCGCAGCTAAGTCTTCATTGTTTGTGGCATCCAGTTCAATGACCTCAACTGGCTTGGGAAGTCTCTGGGCAATTTTCTGCGTGATTGGCAGCATGCGACCAAAGCTGCTGAGTACGACCTCGGCTCCTTGCTCCTGCGCAATTCTCGCCGCGGCAAAAGCGATCGATGCCTCCGTTAGAACACCAGTGATTAGTACTTTCTTACCCGCAAGAATTCCCACTTTGTTTCCCTTCCTCTGGTTGCTAAGACTAATGCCCCATGCCTAGTCCACCGTCGACCGGAATGACAGCGCCCGAAATATAGGCGGAGTCGTCAGAAGCGAACCAGGCGACGACCTTGGCTACCTCCTCTGCCTCAGCAAAACGGCCAGCTGGGATTTGTGTACGGTATTTGGCTGCAACATCTTCTGGAAGGGCAGCAGTCATATCAGTGTTGATGAAACCCGGTGCTATGACATTTGCGGTTATGTTCTTCGAACCAAGTTCTCTGGTGATGGATCTAGCAATTCCCACCAAAGCACTTTTACTTGCCGAGTAATTGACCTGACCAGCGCTTCCAAACAAACCCACGACAGAGCCAATCAGGATGATACGACCAAACTTTGCCTTAAGCATTCCTTTAGTCACACGCTTGACGACTCGAAAAACACCAGAGAGATTCGTATTGATTACCTGCTCAAACTCTTCTTCTGACATGCGAAGCAAAAGATTGTCCTTGGTGATACCTGCATTAGCTACTAAAACTTCAATTGGACCAAGTTTTGATTCAATTTCGGCAACTGCAACATCCAGTGAATTGGAATCTGTTACATCAGCCGAGACAGTGAGTGTTCCCTGTGGTCCCGCACCCGAACGTGCGGTGACAGCCACCTTGAAGCCCGCCGCCTGCAACTCTTGCGCGATGGCGTATCCAATTCCGCGGTTACCTCCAGTAACCAGGGCAACTCTTTGCATGTCTAGCCTTTCCGGGAATACTAGGGAGAGCTGAGCGTTATGTTTAGAGAGTCTATTGTTTTCATCCCAGGGAGCTGAATTGGCAAAGCGGCAAAGCGTGACATCGCTTGAACTCTCGCCTGAACAAGAGCGAAAACAGCGGATGATTCGCTACTCAGTAGCCATGACAATAAGAACTATCTGCATCGTGTTGGGGGTAGTTTCCACCGGTATCTGGATGTGGATTTTCTTTGCCCTGGCAATTTTCCTGCCATATTTCGCCGTTGTTATGGCCAATGCCCAAGGTGGTCGGAGCAAGAGTCAAACCGACCGACTGGCACCAAAGGTCACAATCTCGTCCAGTGAAATGAAAATTGACTGACCTGACCAAGTGTTCGCGTGCTGGTTGCATTAGCTCAGCAGCAGTCTTGGTGGAGTGGCGAAATCCTAAAATACATACTCCTGATCGAGTCAAGACTTGGGGTGCTTGTAATGAACACACCCAGTATCTGATTGACTATCTATCGGCAAGAAACTTTTTCCTAAGGACCAGAGAGATTGAAGCAAAGCACAATTAGACGATGGGGACCCTGGTTAGCCCTGGTCGTTGTCTTTGCTATTGCTACTTCTCTTCTAAGTAACTGGCAGTTCGAACGACGACAAGAAAGAGTTAGCCAAATTCAACAGGTGCTGGATAATTATGATCAATCTCCTATTGACATCAGTGAACTTAACTGGGTGCCCAAACAAGAAATCAATCCTTTGGAATGGCGCCCAGTAAGAGTAAGCGGACAATATCTGTCTGATGTATTTCTTGTGAGAAATCGCCCACTCGCTGGCCAAGCTGGCTTTCTGCAGCTTGTTCCCTTTCAACTTAGTGACGGAAGAATCCTCATTGTTGAAAGAGGGTGGCTACAGGCATCCTCACGCCTAACCGAACCACAAATCAATCCTGTTCCGAGTGTTTCGAACTATGAACTGGTTGTCCGAGTAAGAGCTGGCGAAGAAGACCTTGGGCGAGAGGAAGCTGAAACCCTAGCATCAATCGATCTCGCGGAAGTTGCGGATCGAATTGGTAGTGACAACGTAATCCTCGATTACTACGGCCGCCTTGTTTCAGAGAATCCCCCGAATTCGCAAGCGCCCTTTCCAATGCCAAAGCCAAGTTTGAATGAAGGCAACCACCTGTCCTACGCAATCCAGTGGATCATTTTCGGTCTCATGGCCTTTGCGGCATTTATTTGGGCATTTAGAAATGATCAGCGACTTGCGGCTGAGGCAAGAGGCGAGCGCCCTAAGCGAGTCAGAAGGAAACTTCAAGCCGATAGGGATGCTGAATTTGAAGACGCCAACCAGTAGGCTTCTGGCATAAAGAAGGGATTGTTATGAGCGTTTTGCAAGTTAGCTTGATTGATCGAGTGATACCTCGCAGTCGAATTTCGGATCTTGCTTTTATTGCAGCTGGAGCGGGCCTCACTGCTGTTCTAGCGCAGGTACAAATCCCGATGTATCCAGTACCAATGACTCTTCAAACTTTCGCGGTGCTCCTAATTGCGGCAGCGATGGGACCTTGGCGAGCCCTGGCTTCGATGGGTCTTTACATTTCAATGGGTGCTGCTGGTATTCCAGTTTTCGCTGGTGCAAAAGTATTGGGACAAGTGCTTCCTACCGCTGGATATCTTTTTGGGTTTGCAGTGGCAGCGATTGTCGTTGGTGTCTTGGCAAATAGAGGTTTGGCTAGAAAGCCAGTTGCAGTTCTAATTAGCTTCGCGTTAGGCAGTACCGTGATTTATTTATTTGGCGCTGGTTGGCTCGTTGCAGGGCTTGGAATGAGCGTTCAGCAGGCTTTGATAGCAGGAGTAGTTCCATTCTTGATTGGTGATGCGGTTAAGGCAGCCTTAGCTGCTGCCCTGCTGCCAACAGCTTGGAAGTTTGTTCGCTAAATAGAAAATCCGATAGCTCGCATCATTTCGCGGCCATCTTCAGTAATCTTCTCTGGACCCCAGGGCGGCATCCAAACCCAATTGATTCGAAACGCCTCCACTACCCCGTCCAGTGCTTCAGCAGTCTGCTCCTCAATTACATCGGTAAGTGGGCAGCCTGCTGAGGTAAGCGTCATGTTGATTAGTAGCGCTCCATCTTCGGATTCTTGAAGCCCATAAATAAGCCCCAGGTCAACAATGTTTACGCCAATTTCAGGATCGATGATGTTCTTCATCGCTTCGATGATCTGGTCGTATTTTGCTGCAGGAAGTTCCTTTGCACTCATGCAGAAGCCTTGAGGTAACGGTCGTAACCTTCGTTTTCCAGTCTGGCAGCTAGTTCAGCACCGCCCTGCTCTGCAAGCTTGCCATTCACAAATACGTGCACGAAATCTGGCTTGATGTAGTTCAGTATGCGCGTGTAGTGAGTAATTAGAAGGACACCTAAGTTGTTGTTGTCGTGCGCTCGATTCACGCCTTCAGAGACGATTCTCAAAGCATCGACGTCGAGACCAGAATCTGTTTCGTCCAAAATTGCAATTTTTGGCTTTAGCAGTTCAAGCTGCAGAATCTCGTGACGCTTCTTCTCGCCACCGGAGAATCCCTCGTTGACGTTTCGTTCAGTGAAGTCTTGGTCCATTCGAAGGTTTCCCATTGCTGTCTTTAGCTCGCCGACCCATTCGCGAAGTTTAGGTGCTTCCCCGCTAATTGCGGTCTTGGCAGTTCTTAGGAAGTTGGAGACTGAAACGCCAGGCACTTCAACTGGATACTGCATGGCAAGAAACAGTCCCGCTCGAGCGCGCTCATCAACGCTCATCTCCAGGACGTTTTCTCCGTCCAGCAAAATCTCTCCCTCAGTGACTTCATACTTCGGGTGACCGGCGACTGAATAAGCCAAAGTCGACTTGCCAGAACCGTTTGGTCCCATGATGGCGTGGATTTCGCCAGATCGAACCGTTAGGTCAATTCCATTAAGAATCTGCTTGTTGCCTTGATCAGTGATTACCGAGACGTGCAGGTTCTTGATTTCCAGTGTCGACATTTCTTTCCTTACTATCCTTCGTACTCAACAAAAACTTCGTCGTTATCAATTAGAACCTCGTAGGTTCCGACTGGTTCATAAGCTGGCAAAGACAGTGGCTTACCGGTATTTAGATCAAACTTTGCCCCATGAGCCCAGCACTCGATGGTTTCATTGTCGACAAAACCCTCAGACAGGGAAATCTCGCCGTGTGAACACTTGTCATCTAGTGCCTTCACTTCCCCATTTGGTGTTCTGATTATTGCCAATGCATGGTCGCCAATCTTCACCCGAATTGCCTTACCGGGTTTCAGGTCAGCGAGAGCGCAAATACGAACAGCCATTAGCTACCTGCTCTTTCGAGTTCAGCCTCAATGCTTGATATGAGTCTTTGTTCAACTTCTTCAATTTCAATTTTCTGGATGATTTCGCTGAGGAATCCGCGCACCACTAGCTTCTTAGCAGAAACCTCATCAATTCCTCTCGCCATCAGATAGAAAAGCTGCAAGTCATCAAAGCGACCCGATGCGCTGGCGTGACCAGCTCCAGCAATTTTTCCTGTCTCAATTTCAAGATTTGGTACAGAATCTGCTCTAGCACCATCTACTAAAAGTAGATTTCTATTTAGTTCGTAGGTGTCGGTTCCAACTGCACTTTCCCTAATGAGCACATCCCCAACCCAGACGGTGTGGGCACCGGCTCCCTGAAGAGCTCCCTTGTAGGCAACGTTTGAAACACAGTTCTCCGCGATGTGGTCAACGTAGGGTCTGTGTTCAAAGTAGTTACCAGTGTCAGCTAAGTAGACTCCGTACATATTGACTTCAGCCCCTGGGGAGTCAAGTTTTACAGCGGGCACGACTCTCACAAGATCGCCACCCATGTTCACAACGATGTGCTTGAGCTTGCTGTTTCGACCGAGCTTTGCAAATTGGGTTGAGATGTGGGTTGAACCACTCTCCCACTCCTGCAAGCTCACAAAATTTAGTTCGGCTCCGTCATCCAAGACAATTTCAACGTTCTCGGCCAGCACGCCAGTTCCAACATGGTCTAAAACCATGGTCGCCTTTGCGTGGTTCTTCACATGAACAAAAATGTGTGCTGCAGTAGCGTCACTGCTCTTAGGAGCAATCTTTATGAACTGCGGTTCAGATACTTCGGCATTAGCAGGAACTTCAATCAGCAAGGTCTTGGAAGCGTTAGTCCAGGCTGCTGCGGCAATTCGATCCTCTGGTAGGCCTGAACTTCCAACAATTGTTTCTGTCGAATCAATCCACTTACTCGTTATTGGAGAACTTAGAGATACCTCAATGTCGCTCTCGGAAATCTCCGCCATAACTTCCGCATCAAGCCCACGTAGCTTTTCTTGCGGGATGTATCGCCAAATTTCCTGCAGCTTGGAAATTTCGGGAAAATCGGAAACGCTTGTCGACTTTGGTCTTTCGCTTCTGGTTTGAATTGGAACGCCGTGTGAGTGCGCTTTTGCTCCGTGTCGACTCACTATCCGACAGCCCCTTCCATCTGCATTTCGATCAGCTTGTTAAGTTCGAGTGCGTATTCCATCGGCAACTCTTTAGCAATCGGCTCAATAAATCCGCGCACAATCATCGCCATCGCTTCATCTTCCTCAATTCCTCTGGACTGCAGGTAGAACAGCTGTTCTGCACTGATTTGAGAGACAGTTGCCTCATGGCCCATCGAGACATCATCTTCTCTGATGTCATTTGCTGGATAAGTGTCTGAGCGAGAAATAGTGTCAACCAGCAACGCATCACAACGAACTGTGTTGGCGGAGTGATGAGCACCTGGGTTGACCTTGATTTCACCACGGTAAGAGGTTCTTCCACCGCCCCTGGCGATGGACTTTGAAACAATTGAGCTGGTTGTGTAAGGAGCTAGGTGAATCATTTTGGCGCCAGCATCTTGATGCTGCCCTTCACCGGCGAAGGCGACCGAAAGGGTTTCGCCCCTTGCGTGCTCGCCAGCCAAGATAACGCTCGGGTACTTCATGGTGACTTTAGATCCGATGTTGCCATCAATCCACTCCATGGTTGCACCCTCGTGCGCTATCGCGCGCTTAGTGACCAAGTTATAAACATTGTTGGACCAGTTTTGAATTGTCGTGTATCGAACTCGAGCATTCTTCTTTACAATGATCTCGACAACAGCGCTGTGCAGCGAGTCTGACTGATAGACAGGCGCTGTGCAGCCCTCAATGTAGTGAACATAGGATCCTTCATCAGCAATGATTAGCGTTCGCTCGAACTGTCCCATGTTCTCGGTATTGATTCGGAAGTAAGCCTGTAGCGGGATCTCGACGTGAACTCCCTTTGGAACGTAAACGAAGGACCCACCGGACCAGACCGCAGTGTTCAAGGCTGCAAATTTGTTATCACCAGCAGGGATCACAGTTCCGAAATACTCTTGGAAAAATTCAGGGTGCTCTTTGAGCGCTGTGTCAGTGTCAAGGAAGATAACGCCCTGTTCCTCTAGATCTTCACGAATCTGGTGATAGACCACCTCTGATTCATACTGTGCGGCTACTCCTGCAACCAGTCGTTGCCGCTCAGCTTCTGGAATTCCTAGTCGTTCATAAGTGTTTCTAATGTCCTCTGGTAGGTCTTCCCAAGTTTGAGCCTGACGCTCAGTCGAACGAACGAAGTACTTTATGTTGTCAAAATCAATGCCGGAGAGGTCTGATCCCCAGGTAGGCATGGGCTTGCGCAAGAAGAACTCATATCCCTTGAGTCTTCGCTCCAGCATCCAATCTGGCTCACTTTTCAGGCCAGAAATATCGCGAACTACGTCATCGTTGATGCCGCGACGAGCTGAGGCGCCAGCGGTGTCTTTGTCCGACCAACCAAATTCATAGTTGCCAAGCGCGTCCAACTCGGGACGGTCGATAATCTTCTCTGACACTGTTACCTCCTACTTCCGTTAGTACAACCCTCTTAGGTCCTCGGTATTCCTTAGCCAAAGCCATGAGAGACTGGAGGGAGAAAACTAGGCTATTTCTAGCGGAACGAGAAAACCAGTAAGGATTACCTAAGTTGACTTTGGTCACAAACCCCATAGCAAAAGGACTCGCAGTACTCACTGCACCCAGCCGATTGCGGCTGTTTGTTTGGCTCTCTCTGGCAACACAGATTCTGATTGTCGTTACCGGAGGACTAGTGAGGTTGACTGGCTCGGGTCTTGGTTGCCCCACATGGCCAAAGTGCACCGAGGATTCCCTGATTTCGACAGCTGAAATGGGCATTCACGGCCTAATTGAGTTTGGCAATCGCCTGCTGACATTTGTGCTCTTGATAGTAGCCCTACTGACATTTGTCACAGTTGTTCGAATGCGGGAAGATCGCTCCAATTTCGTTCGATTGACACTTGGCTTTTTTGGCTTCGTTGCACTCTTCATCGTCGGACTAGTGATGGCAGTTGGCTCCATTGATGTTGCTTCGATTTCGGTTTTGGCCGCTGCTTGTCTGGGGATGCTTGCCATGGCGCTCGTATTTGTCATTACTGCAAGAGAGAAAGATAAAAAGAGTTTGTTGGTCCCTGCATTTGGGCTGGGTTTCGGAATTATTCTCCAAGCCATCGTTGGAGGCATCACTGTCCTTACCGAACTCAATTCCTGGATTGTCGGCTTGCATTTTCTTATATCGGCCGTGTTAATCGCTCTTGCTTCGGTTCTTGTTTATCGATCTCTTCCCAAGCCGCAATCTTCGGTAGCGGAAGTTTCAGGAAAGCTGCGCATACCTACCGTCTTAGTATCAGCTGTGACGATAGTTATCGGTGTTCTAGTTACAGGTGCAGGTCCGCACGCAGGAGATGCAAATACTCCAAGGAATGGATTAGATCTTGAAGTGTGGCAGCACTTCCACTCCTATCCTGGCTACTTGATGCTCGTTCTTGTATTTGTTCAGTGGTTATTTCAAGTGCGGCTATCAAAATCGATTTGGTTACAACTGCCATCGAGGACACTTACTTTGCTGCTAATCGCGACTATTGCCCAGGCGGTAATTGGAGTTGTTCAGGCACGCCTAGGAGTTCCTGAGTTTCTGGTAGCACTACACATGCTTGGAGCTGCGGTTTTAGTTTCGCTGGTGACCTTCCAATTTCTATTGCTGCGCAGACCAGCATGAAGACGGCATTTTGGTTCCGGCGTGATCGCAGACTCCAAGACAACGAGGCTTTGAGTTTTGCGGCTGAAAGTTCAAGCGAGCTTTATCCGCTGTTTGTTTTTCCAGGCAACCTTGAGGCTCTTACTCCCCTTCGACAGGCTTCCATCATTGAGTCAGTAAAGAGCCTCTCGGCAACAATCCCCTCAGGTATTAATGCGGTGATTGGTGAAGCTCCAGAGCAAATTAGTGAATTTGTCAAACGACACAAAATTGAACGAGTTGTAGCAACCAGGTCTTACGACACCTCTGGAATGTTGGAACAGGCAGAGCTGGGTGAACTTCTGCATCAATTGGGGATTTCATTGAATCTGGTTGGAAGCTATTACGCAATTGTTCCCGGTACTGTTCGCAAGGATGATGGAACTCCGCTTCGTGTTTATACTCCGTTCTACAAGCGCTGGCTGGGCCACGACTGGGGTCTGCCATTTCAACTCGATGTTTCCAAAGTCAATTGGAAACAGGCGGCACCCGCGAATTTTCCGAAGATTCCGGGCACCACACCATTTCAGGTAAAGGCCTCAGAAGCATTCGCCCTTGAGACATGGAATCGGTTTAGAGATCGTGCGCTTATGAATTATCACGAGGATAGAAATCGAACCGACTTATCCGGCACCTCGCATCTATCTCACGCTCTTGCCCATGGCGAGATTCACCCAAGAACTCTGCTGGCAGAGCTTGGAGACAGCGATGGCGAAGAAGTATTCCGCAAGGAAATTGCCTGGCGCGAATTTTATGCCGATGTGCTGTTCCACAATCCGCACACCCTCACTGATTACTACGAACCACGCTTCGCCAAGATGCGCTACGACAGGCCAAATTCTTCAAAATTTAGCGCCTGGCAGGAGGGTAAGACGGGTTACCCAATTGTCGATGCCGCTATGCGGCAACTAGTGCAATCAGGCTGGATGCATAACCGGTCCAGAATGATTGTGGCGAGTTTTCTTGTCAAAGACCTACACATTGAATGGCAACATGGCGCGGAATTTTTTGAAAAGCATCTAACTGATTTTGATCCGGCTTCCAACTCACACGGCTGGCAGTGGACTGCGGGTTGTGGAACTGATGCCTCCCCCTACTACCGAATCTTTAATCCAATACTGCAGGGAAAGAAGTTCGACCCAAATGGCGATTACGTTCGTAAGTGGGTGCCTGAGCTACGCCACATCGAAGATGATTTGGTGCATGAGCCTTGGAATCTTGTCGACGGTTACACCCATGGATATTCACAGAGGATTGTTGATCATGACACGGAGCGAGCCGAGTCATTGCAGAGACTTGATGAAATTAAAGCGAAAGATTGATTAGCGGATCAATCGCAATTGCAAGAAAGATCAATGTCAAATGCGAAATCGAACCGTGGAAAAGTCGCATCGGATTGGTTTCTTGGTTCAATTTGGTTGCTCTCGCCAGTTTGTATGACTCCAGCATGAACCAGACTCCAGAGACCAGTGCGATTGCTGAATAGATAAGGCCCATGTCAGCAACTGGTATAAGTAATAGTGTCGCAGCGAAGTAGGCCCAGCTGTAGAGAACTATTTGTCCAGTTACCACCTCGATCTTTGAGACAACTGGCAACATCGGAACGTTTGCGTTTCGATAGTCGTCTTGGTATCTGATTGATAGTGGCCAGTAGTGAGGTGGGGTCCACAAAAATATGATGAGGAACAAAACAATTGCACTGAGTGAGATCTCATTAGTTACGGCAGCCCAACCAATAAGAGCTGGCATAGCTCCGGCCGCTCCACCCCAAACAATGTTTTGAGGGGTTCTTCTTTTCAGTCCTAACGTGTAAACAAAGACGTAAAACAGAATCGCGGATAAAGAAAGCAAAGCCGAGAGTAAATTCACAAAGACAGCAAAGAAGACTACTGAAACTATTCCAATAGACCAAGCGAAGACCAGTGCTTCTTTGGTAGTCAACTCACCTGTGACAAGAGGTCGATTCTTAGTTCTTCCCATAACGCGATCAATGTCTACATCGATGTAGCAGTTGAAAGCGTTGGCGCTGCCGGCGGAAAGTGCTCCTCCGAACAAGACGCCAAGAATTAACCAGAGGTTAGGAATTCCCTGTTGCGCCAAAATCATTGTGGGCACCGTTGAGATGAGGAGTAGCTCAATTACCCTCGGCTTGGTAAGGGCAAAATAGGCTCTGACCTTGGTTATCAGGCGCGTGCTTAGTTGCTGGCTGGTTGACATTTGTACCAGTCTAAAGCCGCCTGAGGGGCTGCTAGGCCCGCGGGTATAGACTTCCAACAACGCCAGAGCAGTGTTGCTGCGCCACCTCCAATCCCTACGAGATAGGACCTTTCCATTGCTTAACTGGAATGAATTAGATGATTTAGCTGTAAAAACAGCAAAAGTACTCGCGGCAGATGCCGTTGAAAAGGTTGGCAATGGCCACCCCGGAACTGCCATTAGTCTGGCGCCTGCAGCCTACTTGCTTTTCCAGAAAGTGATGCGCCACGATCCCACTGACGATCGCTGGCTAGGTCGCGACAGATTTATTTTGTCAGCGGGTCACTCCTCACTGACTCTCTACACACAGCTCTTTCTTGGCGGATTTGGTCTTGAACTAAAGGACCTTCAAGCACTCAGAACATTCGGCTCGCTAACTCCGGGGCATCCGGAGTTTGGCCACACCAAGGGCGTCGAAATCACTACCGGCCCACTGGGTTCTGGCTTGGCCTCTGCTACTGGTTTTGCAATGTCAACCAGATTCGAAAAAGATTTGTTTGATCCAAACACCTCTGGTGAATCACCGTTTGACCACTTCGTTTACGTAATTGCCAGTGATGGAGACGTAATGGAGGGTGTTAGCGGTGAAGCGGGCTCACTTGCTGGTCACCTTGGATTGGGCAATCTAATTGTTATCTATGATTCGAATCAAATCTCTATCGAGGACGACACAAACATCAGCTTTAGTGAAGACGTGGCCGCTCGCTATCGCGCCTACGGCTGGGAAACTTTTGAAGTTGATTGGACCAAGGGCGAATACAAAGAAGATGTCCAAGCCCTTTACGATGTGATACAAAAAGCAAAGCAGAACAAGGATCAGCCAACTTTCATAACCCTGAAGACAATTATTGGCTGGCCATCACCAGAGAAGCAGAACACTGGAAAGATTCATGGTTCGAAACTGGGAGCCGAAGAGGTTGCTGGACTCAAGAGGGCTTTAGGCTTCGACCAAGAAAAAGACTTTGAAGTTAGCAAGGAAGTCCTCGATCACACGCGTTCGCTAATTGAGCGGGGCAAGGTAGAGCGCAAAATCTGGCAGACCAGGTTTGACGCTTGGGCAAGTGCCAACGCTCAAGGAGCGCAACTGCTCACTCGTTTGCAAAAGGGCGAATTGCCAAGCGGCCTTATGGACATCCTGCCAACCTTTACTGCTGGCGAGGAAATTGCCACGAGAGCAGCTTCTGGCAAAGTGCTAAACGCACTTGCAACTCAGTTGCCTGAATTGTGGGGAGGTTCTGCTGACTTAGCGGAGTCAAACAACACAACGATTGAAGGTGCGGGCTCTTTCGTTCCTGCTAAGTGGCAAACCAAGCACTGGAAACCGACCAAAGGCGGTCGCATACTTCACTTTGGTATTCGGGAACACGCAATGGGAGCAATCCTCAATGGAATTTGTCTCTCGGGTCACACACGCCCATTTGGCGGAACATTCTTGGTGTTCTCTGACTACATGCGGCCCTCGGTAAGGCTTGCTGCTTTGATGGAAATCGCGCCAATCTATGTTTGGACACACGATTCCATTGCGCTTGGTGAAGATGGACCGACTCACCAGCCAATTGAACACCTCACTGCCTTGAGGGCTATTCCGAATCTTGCTGTAGTTCGCCCTGCCGATGCAAATGAAACTTCCTTTGCCTGGCTGGAGGCACTAAAGCGTAAGTCGCATCCAACAGCATTGGTACTGTCGCGCCAAAACCTTCCAATTCTTGAGCGTGGGGCAAATCTTGGACCGGCTGAACTTGTGGCCAAGGGTGGCTATGTCTACGCAGATGCCGACAACAAGCGACCAGATGTCATCATTATTGGAACAGGCAGCGAGTTGCAGTTTGCCGTTGAGGCAAAGCGTGAATTAGACGCACTTGGAGTCGCGGCCAGAGTCGTATCAATGCCCTGCGTTGAATGGTTTGAGGAACAGGAGCAGTCCTATAAAGACTCGGTACTTGATCCAAACGTCAAGAACAGAATCTCCATTGAAGCCGGGTTGACCAGCGGTTGGCGGGAAATCGTTGGAGACAAGGGTATTTCTATCGGTATCAACCACTACGGGGCTTCTGCCGATTACAAAACACTCTTCAAAGAGTTTGGAATCACAACGGCTGCAGTTGTCAATGCAGCCAAAGATTTGATTGGAGAGAAATAATGAACCAAAACATGAGTGCGCTAACTGTCGCTGGAGTCTCAGTTTGGCTGGACGATCTCTCCCGGTCAAGAATAGAGAGCGGAAATCTGAGGTCTCTTATTGACGATTACTCAGTCAGAGGAGTCACCACAAACCCCACCATCTTTGCTGCAGCGCTGAAGACTGATGCCTACCATGATGTTCTAAAGCGTGAAAAGAGCCTTGGAAGTTCGACTGAACAAGCAATCTTTAACATCACAACAGAGGATGTTGCTGCTGCTTGCGAAATATTTTTGCCTTTGTATCAGTCATCAGGTGGCATCGACGGCCGCGTTTCGATTGAAGTCTCCCCTGATTTGGCCTTTGACACCGAACGGACTATAAACGAGGCAATAGCTCTTCACAAGAAGGTTGCTAAAGAGAATGTAATGATCAAGATCCCAGCCACGATTCCTGGTCTAGCAGCGATTACCGAAGTTATTGCACAAGGTATATCAGTGAACGTGACGCTCATTTTTTCAATCGAGCGCTACCGTGCAGTCATTGATGCATACCTAACAGGCTTAGAAAAGGCCAAGGACAAAGGTATTTCGCTCACCAAAATTCACTCTGTTGCATCATTCTTTGTCTCTAGGGTTGATACCGAAATTGACAAACGACTTGCCGCACTTGGTCGCGATGATCTCAAATCAAAGGCAGCTGTCGCCAATGCTCAGCTTGCTTACGAACTATTCCTGCAGGAGTTCAGCTCCCCTCGCTGGAATGCTCTAAAGGCAAGTGGAGCGCAGCTTCAACGACCACTGATGGCTTCGACAGGCGTCAAGGACCCGGCACTTCCAGACACTCTCTATGTGTCGGAACTTGTTGCACCAAATCTGGTCAACACAATGCCAGAGAAGACGCTAATGGCATTTGCTGATCACGGGAACGTTGCAGGAAACACGATTGAACCAAATTTGGACACAGCCAAACGGTTAATAGCTGATTTGAAAGAAGCGGGAATCGATCTTGACGAAGTGACTGAGCTTCTGGAGAAAGAAGGCGTCGAGAAATTCATTGTCTCTTGGCACGAACTTATCGATTCAGTTAGTGAAGCACTGAAAACTGCCTAACATGAAGGTCACATTAAAGAACGAACTCTCACTGCAGGTCCAGCCGATCGTTCAAAGAATTGTCGAGGAGCAAATTGCTTCCCGAATTTCTAAGAAAGACAGCACGATTTGGGGTCCAGATGCTGAGCAAGAAGCAAGCATCAGACTCGGTTGGGTTAGCAGTCCCAGTGACTCTGTTGAGCTGATTCCGGCCATTGTCCAGCTGAGAGATGAATTATCAAACGCTGGCATAAATCGATTTGTTTTATGTGGAATGGGCGGATCCTCATTGGCGCCTGAGGTAATTTCAAGGCATTTCAAAAGGGACCTAGTAATTCTTGATTCCACCTCACCTGACCAGGTTAGGTTGGCAATTGAAAACATCTCCAAGACAGCAGTTGTCGTTTCTTCCAAGTCTGGCTCAACCGTAGAGACTGATTCTCAAAAGAGAATTTTCGAGCAAGCATTCGTCGAGGCTGGAATCGATCCGACACAGCGAATTATCATCGTTACCGATCCAGGTTCCCCCTTTGATCAATCAGCCCGTTCCGCCGGATACCGGGTATTCAATGCAGATGCCACGGTTGGTGGAAGATACAGCGCCCTAACAGCATTCGGTCTGGTTCCAGCTGGTCTTGCAGGCTGCGACATCTCGCAGTTACTGCATGATGCCAGAGCCGCAATGCCTTCACTTGTTTCTGACAGCGCAGATAACCAAGCAATCATCCTGGCAGCGGCACTAGCTGGCATGCCGGGAGTAGATAAGTTTCTTATCGAAGCGGACGTAATTCCAAGCTTTGGTGATTGGGTTGAGCAATTAGTGGCCGAGAGCACCGGCAAAGAAGATCGCGGAGTTCTTCCAGTCGCTGTCCCGGCTCAGGCTCCTGAGTTCAGCGCAAAGTTTGATGACACAATAAGTGTTCGTTTCTCAAATGATGCGGCAGATGTGAGCTTTGAGGGCTCACTTGGAGAATTGTTTGTGCTTTGGGAGTATGCGACAGCCATCGCAGGCTGGCTTCTAAGGATTAATCCTTTTGACCAGCCAAATGTTGAAAGCGCAAAGGTAGCGGCCAGGAAACTATTAGATCAACCTACATTTTCGAACCATGTTGATTTTGTAGATCGAGCTATAGCCGTCACTGCCAGAGGCTACAAAACCACTGGGACGACAGTTGAATCTGCGGTTGAGTCACTGTTGAGTCAAATCAAATCAGATAGCTACCTTGCAATCCACGCATATTTGCCATCCACTTCGTATCCACAGTTTCTCGAGCTGAGAAATCTTTTTGCTGCAAGACTCAAACGACCCGTGACCTTTGGTTGGGGTCCAAGGTTCCTACACTCAACTGGTCAGTATCACAAAGGCGGTCCGAAACAAGGCGTATTCCTACAGATAACTCAATCGATTGAGAACGACCTATCAATTCCTGGTCGTGAATTTAGCTTTGGACAACTAATTACAGCCCAAGCCAACGGGGATGCCGAGGTTTTAGCAGATCACAACCTTCCTGTTCTTTCGCTTCAGGTTTCAAACCCTTTGGAAGCGCTCGAATTCCTAAAGGGAGTAATTCGCTCTTGAAAAATCCTCTCAAGCAATCGACAGATCGGCGCCTAAAGAGAATCGCCGGCCCCTCTGGCTTGACTTTGTTTGGTGTTACCGGTGATCTTGCAAGAAAAAAACTTTTGCCTGCAATATACGATCTTGCCAATAGAGGTCTCTTGCCTCCATCTTTTTCTTTGGTCGGTTTTGCTCGGAGAGATTGGACTAACCAGGACTTTCAGAAAGTGGTAGAGCAATCCGTTCGTGAGTTTGCTAGGACTGAGTGGTCTGATCCAGTCTGGGAGCAGCTTTCGAAGGGAATTCGGTTTGTTTCGGGCAGTCATGATGATTCCTCAGCCTTTGACAGACTCAAGCAGACTGTTGATCTGCTGGATCTTGAGCGCGGGACGGCCGGAAACCATACGTTTTACCTTTCAATTCCGCCCAAGGATTTTCCTCAGGTGATTGGTCAGCTGGATCGCTCTGGACTGGCGGCAGGCAAGTCAGGGCAGTTTAGGCGTGTAGTCATCGAGAAGCCCTTTGGCTCAAACCTCAAGACCGCAAGAGAACTCAACGATGTAGTAGAGAAAGTATTTCCAGAAGATGCAATTTTTCGCATTGACCACTACCTTGGCAAGGAAACTGTCCAAAACATCCTGGCATTGAGATTTGCGAATCAGTTATTTGAGCCAATCTGGAACCGCGATTACATCGACCATGTGCAAATCACGATGGCCGAAGACATCGGGATAGGTGGCAGGGCGGGCTACTACGACGGGATAGGTGCAGCGCGGGATGTCATTCAAAACCATCTCCTTCAGTTGCTTGCGTTGACGGCAATGGACAGACCAAGCAGTTTCGAGGCGTCGCATCTTCGGGAGGCCAAGGAAAGAGTTTTGTCGGAGGTAAAGCTCCCTAAGGACTTGTCTAAACACACTGCTAGAGGCCAATACTCTTCGGGCTGGCAAGGTGGCGAGAGAGTTCTCGGGTATTTAGATGAAGACGGAATTTCAAAAGACAGCAATACAGAAACTTTTGCTGCAATGCGACTTGATGTCGAAAACCCTAGATGGAAAGGAACACCTTTCTACATTCGTGCTGGCAAGCGACTGGGCAGAAGAGTGACTGAGATTGCCGTTGTCTTCAAGAAACCCACCCATCTACTCTTCGGAGCGGAGGAGTTGTCGCAACTGGGCGAAAATGCTCTTGTTATCAGAGTTCAACCAAATGAAGGCGTAACTATCAGATTCGGATCTAAGGTGCCGGGTCCAGTCATGCAAGTACGGGATGTAACAATGGATTTTGCGTACGGACATGCTTTCACCGAAGACTCCCCTGAGGCCTATGAGAGATTGATTTTGGATGTCCTATTAGGTGAGCCTCCACTCTTTCCTCGTCAACGCGAAGTCGAGCTCTCATGGAAGATTCTTGATCCAATTGTTGATTTCTGGGAAAGCCAATCTGTTTGTGAGGAGTACTCACCAGGTTCCTGGGGTCCAGATGGAGCGAATCGAATGATGGCTGCAGATGGAAGGTCGTGGCGAAGACCATGATTGTCGAAATGAAGAACACGACCACGGCAAAGATTGCGAAGAAGTTGCAAGATCTACGTGAAACAGGTGGCGTCGTTGCTCTCGGTCGAGTTCTTAGTCTTCTTGTAGAAATTGACCCTCAAAACTTAGAGGAAGCAATCAAAACCGCAAATGCCGCGTCCCGGTTGCATCCCTCCAGAATTATCGTGCTAGCCAAGAACGAAAGTGGTCTTGCCAATTTGGACGCCGAAATTCGAGTCGGTGGAGATGCGGGGGCTAGTGAGGTAGTTGTTCTAAGAGCCTCAGGTGAAGTCCTCAGCAACATTGAATCTCTAGTTTCCGGGTTGCTGCTACCAGATGCTCCAATTGTTGCTTGGTGGCCCGCTGATTGCCCCATCAATCCCGCTGAAACCGAGCTAGGGAGGATTGCGGGACGGAGAATAACAAACGCAGCCTATGAGTCGAATTCTGTTTCTCTGCTCGCGCTTTTGGCCGAGAACTATGCACAAGGTGATGGTGACATGGCTTGGACCAGAATCACCCTTTGGCGCTCTCAAGTAGCCGCTCTGTTAGACCAGCATTTTGGACACCCCATAAAGAGAATCACGGTTTATGGCAGCAGTGCATCGCCTAGCTCTCATTTATTAAGCAGCTGGCTCGGACTCAAATTGCAAGCGAATGTAGAAATTGTTGAAAAGATTGGCGATGCTGAAGTCTCTGGAGTTGCTGGCATTGAGATTGAATTTGAGAATTCTCGACTCAGGATAATTAGAAGCGGGCAGGTTGCCGTGATTGAACAAACAGACCTTCCGACCACTTCAGTATTGCTGCCTCCGAGAAGCGACCTGGATTGTCTAATCGAGGACCTTCGCTTCTTGGGCGAAGACAAGGAATATGCTGAGGTACTTAGAAACGGATTTTCCGATGCAAATTAATTCATTTCCGTCTCAAGCTGAGCAGGTTAATGCAGTTGTTCAAAGAATTGTCCAATTAGTTGATGAAAGCGATAAGGGCGTCTTTAATTTGGTTGTAACCGGCGGAGGACTGGGAATCAAGACTCTCGAGGAACTTGGCAGGAAGATAAGTGACCCTAGCAAATTGCGCATCATGTTCTGCGATGAACGCTTCGTTGATCTAAATTCGAGTGAGCGTAATGAAGCCCAGGCAATTGCTGTCTGGCCCGATATTGTGAACAGTCAACTAATTCGCTATCCAAATAATGACCAAAACGTTAGCGCGGTCGCTGAATCGCTCTCGTTAAACCTGAGAGAAATATTTGGGGATATCTCCGATCCGGAAATCGCTTTCGACTTGGTGCTGCTCGGCGTTGGCGAGGATGGCCACATTGCCTCTTTGTTCCCAGGAGCAAAGCATCCTATTGATTGGGTTGTGGTTGAAACAAACTCCCCCAAGGCACCAAGAGAACGACTAAGTCTTAGTTACGAGGCCCTCAACAAATCGGAAAGAATTTGGTTTGTGGTAGGTGGGAAATCAAAAGCGGCCGCACTCAGCGACATACGAAAGGGCACAGAACTTCCAGCAGCAAAGGTTCATGGAAGGACTGAAACTATTTGGTGGCTGGACTCGGAACTTAGCGACGAGCTTTAGCAGCGGCGGCTGCTTTCTCACGACGTGCACGAATAGCTTGCAATGCTTCATCAAGAATCTGGGCCGCCTCGGCATCGGTACGACGCTCTTTGACGTAGGCAAGGTGTGTCTTGTATGGCTCAATCTTTGCAACCAGCGGAGGGTTATTCTTATCTCGGCCAGCAGGGAAGCCACAGTGCGGGCAATCGATCTCGGCGGGAACTTCTTCATCTAAGACTGTTGCGGCAAAGAATGGGTGAGTTTCGTGACCATTTGCGCAGTAAAAGCTCTTGGTGACTCGATCTACGTGATGCCCGCGATCCTTCTCACCCATTGGCCCTGCGCCAACACGTGCTCCACGAATTGAGGGTGTTGAAGACATTAAGCCCAACCAAACCTAGTGAATAGACCGAGAACAATGATTACTGTGACCCAAACCAAGCCGAGCACAATGGTTATGCGGTTCAGGTTTCGCTCTGCCACGCCTGAAGACTGCATCGAGCTAGTGACGCCACCACCAAACATGTCTGCCACGCCGCCACCGCGACCCTTGTGAAGCAGAATCATCAGAATAAGCAGAACACTGGTGATTGCTAGAAGCACTAGTAATGCTGTTTGTAATGCGGCCATTATTCCTCCAAAAACCTTGCCAATTATAGAACTATGTGCTTCTTATAACGAGCAATACCGGCAAACTCAGCAGAATCCAGGGATGCTCCCCCTACCAAAACCCCGTCAATGTTGGCTCCCTGCATAAAGCCAGCTACGTTGCCGGCCTTCACGGACCCACCGTAAAGGATTCTTACCTGCTCGGCCACGTCACCGAACTTTTGGCCAATTGCTGCTCTAATTTCAACGGCAACGTTTTCTGCTTGCTCTGGCGTTGCAATCTCCCCCGTGCCAATTGCCCACACTGGTTCATAAGCAATCACGAACTCACGCAGGTTCTCTTGTCCCTCAAGTGCTGCAAGCACCTGTTTTACGGGAATTGCGCTTGGTCCAAACTCCTGCAACTGCTCCTGAGTCTCACCAACGCAGATGATTGGAGTAATGTTCGAAGAAAAACTTGCAGCGACTTTTGCGGAAATCACAGAATCATCCTCGTTGTGATACTGACGACGTTCTGAATGACCAACCAGTACGTACTTCACAGCTAGCTTGGAGAGCATTGCTCCAGAGATTTCTCCTGTGTAAGCGCCTGATGCATGCTTTGAAATGTCCTGTGCACCAAGGGAAAGCTCAAACTTCTCGGCCTCAATCAGGGTTTGAGCGCTCCTGAGAGAAGTAAATGGCGGTATTACACAAACTTCAACGTCCTTAAAGTCATGATTCTTTTCATTTAGGGTCCATGCGAGTTTCTGGATTAGCGCGATTGCCTGAAGATGATCAAGGTTCATCTTCCAGTTGCCAGCGATCAATGGAGTTCTCTCAGTCATTTAGAACCTCTAATCCAGGGAGCGACTTGCCCTCAAGAAACTCTAGACTCGCTCCTCCACCAGTTGAGATATGGGTGAATGCGTTTTCCGAAAAACCAAGTGCTCGGACAGCAGCCGCTGAATCGCCACCGCCAACTACCGAAGTTCCCTGCACCTCAGAGAGTGCTTTAGCGACTGCCATTGTTCCACCGGCAAAATTCGGGAATTCAAAGACGCCCATTGGGCCGTTCCAAAAAACCGTTTTCGAGGATGCAATCAGGCTTGAAAACTTTTCCGCAGTCTCAGAACCAATGTCGAGCCCTACTCCTGTTGCGCCAAAACTAGTTGCTTCAATCGCTTCGACTTTGGTTTCCTCGAATTTCGCATCTGCTGCGAACTTTTCCGCAACCAAAACATCTGTGGGTAGTTCGAGAGTCACGCCAAGTCGCTCGGCTTCTGCCATAAATCCCCTGACCTTCTCAAGTTGATCTATTTCTAGAAGACTCTTTGCAACCCCAAGGCCCTTTGCGGCTAAAAATGTGAATAACATGCCGCCACCAATTAGCAGGCGATCAACTTTTGGCAAAAGATGCTCGATTACTCCGAGCTTGTCGGACACCTTTGATCCACCAAGGACTACGGTGTATGGGCGCTCGGGATTTTCTGTCAGCTTGTTTAGAACCTTTAGCTCAGCCTCAATCAGCAATCCTGCATAGCTTGGAAGTTCCTGAGCAAGTTCATAAACACTTGCCTGCTTGCGATGGACCACGCCGAATCCGTCGCTAACCAATAGATCAGCCAGCGAGGCAAGTTCCTTTGCAAAACCAGCTCTAATACTTGAGTCCTTAGCGGCTTCTCCTTCGTTGAACCGAAGATTTTCTAGAACAACAACACCACAGTCAATTAGATTTCGAACTACATTCTTTGCTGAATCGCCGATTGTGTCAGTCGCGAACTCTACGTCAGCGTCCAGTAGCTCGGCTAGTCGAAGTGCAGCTGGCTTTAGTGAATACTTCGCCTCTGGTTTACCTTCTGGTCTACCTAGATGGGAAATGATAATCACCTTGGCACCAGCCTGCATCAGGTGCTGGATGGTGGGAAGAGCTGCACGAATTCTGCCGTCATCGGTAACTCGGTGACCATCTAATGGAACATTAAAGTCGCATCGCAGAAGAACTCGTTTGCCGCGTAGCTCGCCAGCGTCCTTGATGGTTCTCAGCATTAGAGCTTTGACGCCACCATGTCGGTGAGCTCAACCAGGCGGTTTGAGTAGCCCCATTCATTGTCATACCAGGATGAAAGCTTGACGGTGTTATCAATAACTCGGACTAATCCAGCGTCGAAAATCGAAGAGTGAGCGTCAGTAACGATGTCGCTAGAGACGATCTCATCCTCTGTGTAAAGCAGGATGCCCTTAAGCGGCCCAGCGGCTGCTTCTTTGTAGGCTGCCTTGATTTCGTCTACAGAAACCTTCTTTTCAGACACAAGTGTCAGGTCTGTGATAGATCCAGTCGGAACCGGTACACGAAGAGCAAAACCATCTAGTTTGCCTTTTAGCTCTGGCAAAACAAGCCCAATTGCCTTGGCAGCTCCAGTAGTCGAAGGAACGATGTTAAGTGCTGCAGCACGAGCGCGTCTTAGATCCTTGTGAGGGCCATCTTGCAGATTCTGGTCTGCGGTGTAGGCATGAACAGTGGTCATAAGACCATTGACAATTCCAAACTTGTCGTTGAAAACCTTCGCCAGAGGCGCGAGACAGTTGGTTGTGCAGGACGCATTTGAAATTATGTGGTGCTTTCCTGGATCGTACAGGTGTTCGTTTACACCGATTACAAAGGTTGCATCCTCATTGGTCGCTGGCGCAGAGATGATTACTTTCTTCGCGCCTGCCTCAATGTGTTTCTTTGCCTTCTCAGCATCGGTGAAAATTCCGGTTGATTCCACAACGATGTCGACTCCAAGCTTGCCCCACGGGAGATTTGCTGGGTCGCGCTCAGCTAGGACCTTAATGGACTTGCCATTGACGACAATACTGTCGCCCTCAACGCTCACTGCAGCATTGAGGCGACCCGTGATTGAGTCGTATTTCAGAAGGTGAGCCAGCCCTGCTGGATCTGAAAGGTCATTCACCGCCACAATTTCAAGATTTGAATTCTGTGCCAGTGCTGCACGAAGGAAATTACGGCCAATTCGGCCAAAGCCATTAATACCAATACGGGTCAAGATTTGCTCCAGAGGGATTCTTTGAAAATATCTATTCCACGCGCCATTGGGCGGATTGGGCCTAGCCTAGCAGCAGAGAGCGGCTGTTTACGCTAACCGACCCAAATCGGCGTGCGACATCCTCCCAGTTGACGATGTTCCAGAATGCCTTGACGTAATCCGCTTTGACATTCTGGTAGTCCAAGTAAAAGGCGTGTTCCCACATGTCGAGCATCAGAAGAGGAATGTTGCCCAGGGCGAGGTTTCCCTGCTGGTCGTATAGCTGGCCGATAATCAATCGATTCCCCAAAGCGTCCCAGGCTAGATATGCCCAACCAGATCCCTGAATGCCGACTGCTGCCGCAGAGAAGTGATTCTTGAATTTCTCAAATGAACCGAAGTGTTCATTGATCGCCGCCAAGAGTTCTCCCCCAGGTTCCCCACCAGCCGGAGAAAGGTTCTGCCAAAAAATTGAGTGGTTGACGTGACCACCGAGGTTGAATGCGAGGTCCTTCTGCAGCTTAGGAAGATTCGCGAATGAGTTTGATTCTCGTGCTTCAGCCATGGCTTCCAAGGCTGAATTTGCCCCGGTTACGTAAGCCTGGTGATGCTTCGAGTGATGGAGCTCCATAATTCGAGCTGAAATGTGCGGCTCGAGAGCAGCGTAGTCATAGGTCAGATCTGGCAGTTTGTAAGTCATAGTTACCTCTCCATTCAATTGAGCATTCGAAAGCTCTGATTTATTCCTCTAATAGGTCTGAGATGGCTGATTCGGTATCAGGTATTCCTAGCTCTTGAGCTCTGCGATCAGCAGTGGCAAGGAGCCTTCGAATTCGACCCGCAACAGCATCTTTTGTCATAGGAGGCTCTGCAAGACGACCCAATTCATCTAAGGAAGCGTCCTTGTGTTTGAGTCTTAACTCGCCGGCATATTTGAGATGTGTCGGAGCTTCCGGTCCAAGAATTTCGAGTGCTCTTTGCACTCTCGCACTAGCGGCAACTGCGGCCTGAGCACTGCGGCGTAGGTTTGCGTCGTCAAAGTTTGCTAATCGGTTAGCGGCCCCCCTAACCTCACGGCGGTTTCGGAGCTCTTCCCATTTATCTACCTGCTCGATGCAGCCCATTTCGCGAAGTAAATCGGCGATTCCCTCACCATCTCGAACTACAACTCGGAAAACATTTCTGACTTCCCTTGCCTTGGCGTTAACTCCAAGTCTTCGAGCAACACCAACCAATGCCATCGCTGATTCATTGCCGGGTGCAACTACCTCCAAAGAAGTTGAACGACCAGGATCTGTAAGTGTGCCCTGTGCCAAGAATGCCCCACGCCAGATGGCTCTCGCCTCATCCATCGTTGAAGAAACCAATGTTGAGGGCAATCCCCGGACCGGCCTTCCCCGATTGTCAATCAATCCGGTCTGTCTAGCTAGCAACTCGCCATCCCGAAGAACTCTGATTTGGTAGCCATTAGTTCTGCGCAAGCCACCTGCCTGCACAACATTAACTTCAGCCGCAATTCCATATAACTCAGATATGGCCTTAGCAATTCTCTTGGCGACAGGCGCGGACTCGATCTCAACTTCGATAGCAATTCGACCCGAAATTAGATGGAGACCACCGCAAAAGCGCAAGATCGTGGCAAGCTCAGCAGCCCTTACCAACCCGTTGACGGGTTGCACTCGAGCCAGCTCATCTTTGATCGCTTGTGTAATTGCCACGCTATTCCTTACCTAAGTCTCGATGCGCAACGGCGATAGTAGCATCTGCGACTGCACTCAGCCGCTTACCCACTTCATTCGCAATGGCTACTGATCGGTGCTTACCGCCAGTGCAACCAATCGCAATAGTCGCAAATCGCCTATTTTCAGATCGATATCCTTGCAAAACGATCTCAAGAGCAGATACATAATTGTCAACAAAGTTCCTGACTCCAGGCTGACTTAGCACGAAATCACTCACAGCCTGATCGTTTCCAGTTAAGGACCTTAGCCTCTCATCCCAATGGGGATTAGGGATGAATCGTGCATCAGCAACCAAATCCGCATCAACTGGAATTCCGTATTTAAAGCCAAAGCTAATGACATTTACGCGCAGGAAATTCGCGTTGTCAGAAAATGCTTCTGCGACGCGGTTTGTAAGTTGATGAACATTTGAGTCGGAAGTGTCAAAAATTAAATCAGCGCTCTCCCTAAGGCCAATTAGTTCAGCCCTCTCCCTTGCAATTCCATCTAGGATGGTGCCGCTTCCCTGCAACGGATGGGGTCGGCGAACAGATTCGAATCTTTTAACAAGAGCGGAATCACTTGCTTCCAAAAACAGCAGGCGAACAGCAATTTCTCGGTTCTTTAGATCATTGATTCGGCTTTGAAGCTCAGAGAAGAACTCTCCCCCTCGAACATCGGTAATCACGGCGATTTTAGGAAGTTTCGCTTTGCTTAGAGCAAAGAGATCGCTCATGGGTCCAAGCATTTGAGGGGGCAGATTGTCAATTACATACCAGCCCTGGTCCTCAAGGGCATTTCCAACCGTGGAGCGACCCGCCCCCGACATGCCGGTCACCACAAGTAATTCCGGTCGCTTGCTCTGTTCCATCGCTCCCCTGACGGGAACAAGGTTAGTGCTTTTGAATCTCGGGCGTGTCGGATTATGACAACTGCTGTAGCTGTTCTAACAGCCGCTGGGCTTGAGCCTGGCTAAATCCTGGTAAGTCGGCAATTTCCTCGGCGCTAGCCGCTCTGAGGCGCTTCAGGGAGCCGAATTTGCGTATAAGGAGGCGGACCTTTGCCTCCCCCAACCCCGGCAAATCAAGCAGAGTTGAGGCAATTGAGCTTGTCCGTTTTGCACGCTGCGCAGTGATGGCGAATCGGTGAGCCTCGTCACGGATTCTTTGCAGTAGGAATAGCTCCTCGGAGGATCTGGGGAATATGACTGGCGTATCAGTAGAGGTGGTGTAAACCTCCTCTAGTCGCTTGGCCAGCGTGGCAATAGTTATGTCATCTATGCCAGCGTCAGTGAGTGCCCTAGCGGCAGCATTGCGCTGCTGTAAACCCCCATCAATTAGCAACAAACTTGGCCGATAACTGAATTTTTCGCTCTTGTCGTCTTCCAAGTACTTCAGACGCCTTCGCAAGACTTGATATATCGCATCGGCATCATCGGTTGTCTCTAAGTTGAATTTTCGGTACTGATTCTTTCTAGGCAAACCGTCTTCAAACACCACCATAGAACCGACGGTTCCGGTTCCAGACAAATGTGAAATGTCAAAGCATTCGATTCGCAATGGTGCAGTTGGCATTCCCAATGCTTTCTGAAGCCCAGCAAGAGCGTCGGCCCTTGCTGCAAAATCAGCAGTTCTCTTGAGCTTGTAGGACTGAAGGGATTGCTTGGCGTTGGTTTCAACTGTTTTTGCGAGTACCGCTTTTTCTCCTCGCATGGCAACCGACACATCCGATTTAGATCCCCTGATTTCACTGAGCCATAAAGTTACTTCGCGCTTCTCTTTAGGCAGCACAGGGACGTATATGCTTTTTGGCACTTCAATTGGCTCGGCAGACTTCGGCGGATTGTAGATTTGGTGCAAAACGTACTCAATCAACTCTGCATCGTCTCGTTCGAGCTCAAGGTCAACAACCATGCCCCTAGCACCGCGAATTCTTCCGCCCCTTACATTGAAAATAGAAATTGCAGCTGATAGTTCGTCTCTGGCCATTCCTATGAAATCTGCATCGGTCTGATCCGACAGAACTATTGAAGATTTCTCCAGAATCTTCTCAAGAGCCAGTACATCGTCTCGGAAATTGGCAGCGGCTTCGAAATTCTCAGCATCACTCATTTCCTGCATCTTTTGGCGCAATTTGGAAACGTATGTTTCATCGCCAGATGCAATGAAGGTACCAAGTTGCTTCGCTAGAGCTTTGTGGTCTGCTGGTTCGATTCTTCCAACACATGGCGCACTGCACTTACCAATGTCGGCGAGCAGGCAAGGCCGATTTGCCCTCTTAGCCCGATCAAAGATGCCTTGTGTGCAGCTTCTTACTGGAAAGACTTTGAGCAGCGTATCTAGAGTCTCTCTCACGGCCCACGATTGGGTGTAGGGACCGAAATACTTCACCCCAGGAATTTCTCGATTACGGGTAATGAATGCCCTTGGAATCTCTTCTGACATTGAGATTGCTATATAGGGATAGCTCTTGTCATCTCGAAATCGAATGTTGAAGGGTGGTTCAAACTGCTTAATCCAACTAAATTCCAACTGCAGTGCATCGTATTCGGTATTGACTATTGTCCATTTGACATCTGTGGCCGCTTGCAACATGCGTTGAGTTCGCTCATGGAGTCGATCAAAGGTCCCAAAGTAACTGGACAGACGAGCCCGGAGATTCTTAGCCTTCCCTACATAAAGGACACGATTCCTGTCATCCATGAATCTGTAGACCCCTGGATTGGTTGGAATTTCAGAGGTGATGGGCCTAAATCGAAGCTCACTCATTTGCCAAAATGTCGGCCAGGAATTTTCCGGTGTGGCTGGCCTTGTTTTGAGCAACAATCTCTGGTGTACCCTCAGCAACTATTGTCCCGCCTCCCGAACCACCCTCAGGGCCTAAGTCAATAATCCAGTCAGCGCTCCGGATGACATCAAGGTTGTGCTCAATCACAATTACGGTATTTCCTCGGTCCACTAGAGAATTCAAAACCAATAGCAGCTTACGAACATCCTCGAAATGAAGACCAGTTGTTGGCTCGTCTAGCACGTAAATTGTTCTACCAGTGGCCCTTCGCTGAAGCTCAGTTGCGAGCTTGACTCGCTGAGCTTCACCTCCTGAAAGCGTTGTTGCACTTTGACCAAGACGTACATAGCCAAGACCCACATCAACCAGGGTGTTCAAGTAGCGAGCGATTGAATTGATTGGTGCAAAGAATTCGGCCGCTTCACTGATTGGCATGTTTAGGACATCACCAATGGTCTTGCCCTTGAAGTGTACCTGCAGAGTTTCTCTGTTATAACGAGCGCCCTTGCATTCTTCACACGTTACATAGACATCAGGCAGAAAGTTCATTTCAATGCGAATAGTGCCATCTCCTGCGCAGTTCTCACACCTACCACCCTTGACGTTAAAGGAGAAGCGGCCCTGTTGATATCCACGGACCTTGGCCTCAGGGGTTTCAGCAAATAGCTTGCGAATGTGATCAAACACACCGGTATACGTAGCAGGGTTAGAGCGAGGTGTCCTTCCAATCGGAGCTTGATCGACGTGAACAACCTTGTCTAATTGGTCAAGTCCCGTAATTCGAGTGTGCTTGCCGGCCACACCCTTAGACCCATTAAGTTTGATTGCAAGCGTTTCGTAAAGGACGTCATTCACCAAGGACGACTTACCTGAACCACTCACTCCTGTAACCGCGGTCATCACGCCAAGTGGGAATTCAACATCGATGTTCTTAAGATTGTTCTCTTTTGCACCAACGACCTTGATGGCCTTGCCATTCGACTTTCTTCGGCTCTTGGGAGTCTCAATTCGGATCTTCCCCGCGAGGTATTCACCTGTTATCGACTTTTCATTCTCGAGGATGGCTTGATAGGAGCCGCTATGGACAACTTCCCCACCATGAGCGCCAGCGCCAGGTCCGATGTCAACCAGCCAGTCAGCGGCTTTGATGGTGTCTTCATCGTGCTCTACAACAATCAAAGTGTTTCCCAGATCGCGAAG
>JACCDN011226835.1_pt1 | contig 48782 bp, 53 predicted proteins | sample 7441691 | NCBI WGS metagenome assembly JACCDN01 (sample SAMN15323439, study PRJNA562643) | freshwater metagenome | isolation source: river surface water | place: USA:Blue River Watershed | collected 2017-08-16 | reverse complement strand
GAACTGCTCTCGCGAAGATTAGGAACCAGATTAGCACTAGCGAATTAAAACGAAGCCCCGGGATGACCGGGGCTTTTTTGTGAACACATACGAACAAAAATGAAATGGAAAAAGAATTTGTAATACGATCATACAGCTACTGTGAGCTAGCGATGCTCTACTTTCCAAATAGTACTAAGAAAAGCGCCAGTGCGCAGTTGGGTAGATGGATTCGAGGGAGTGAAAACTTAACAAAGCATTGGGTTGAAATGGGGTTCCAGCCGAGGAAGAAAATTCTAAATCCTAGTCAAGTCAAATTGATCGTTGAAGCATTTGGGGAGCCATAGCGTTTTTCGGCTCGCCGAAGTGGGGATTATTACCAATAAAGTTTAATCGAAGTACTATGCTTTGGTTAAGCACTTCACTGTCATAGAAGCACGAAACCCCCGCTTTTGTAAAATGGCTATTAGCGGTTCGGCTTTCTTTTCTACAGTCCATTTACAAAGTCTGCAATATTCTCCCAAGTCCAACTTACCTTCTTAATTCCGTTCATTTCTGTCGGTGAATCAAGAATCGTGCAATCTGTCATATAAACTCCTAGAATTGGGATACCTTCTTCTTTTGCACATTTAATTTCCCAAAGTGCACCTTCGGCATTTTTAAGATTTTTGGAAACTAAAACAATTACTCCGTCACAACCTTTTATTTTGGTTCTGCAATTAGTCTTCCATTGCGAGTCCCAAGGTTCTTTTACAGACATATCAACTAGTTCATAAGGAACTTTTTTGTTTCGTGCTTGTCCGATGAACAAGTCTCTTAATGTTTTGTCTTCGATTGCGAAGCTTGTAAAAATTCTTTTTGGCATATTCTTGATTTTTAGTTGTTACAAACGCAAATGGATATTGGATATAGGTCATAAAGTTTTGTCAAAAGATAAATCAATTCAACTGCTAGTATAACGTAAATAAAATATCTAAATCTCTGAACAATCTTTGTTTCTGTCTTGGTGTTTGGTTCGTATTCAATTTCATCGGTGAGTATTTGCCATTCTTCTTCGAACATATTCGTTCTAAGTTCTTTCTCAATTCTGTCAATCACCTTGAATTTACCTGTGTTTAGTTTGCCATAAGAATTAACAAGCTTCTCCCAAAAAAATGAAGTCAACAAAGCTAAAAATGTAAGAATTAGCATTGCAAAGACACTCAAAGGAACGAAACTATAAGTCTTGCCAAGCACAAATGCCACAGATAGAATAGAGGATGTTATCGTAAAAAATAGATTGTTCACTTTCATTCTTGAGTCAGTTACTTTTTCAGTTGAACTAACCATAATTTTATACTGCTCAATTTTTAATTGTCTGTCAATTGTGTGAGTTTTATTTAGATAAGAAAAAGCTTGTTTAGTGTTATCAAAGACTTGAAAACCTTGGCAAAACAAAATAGATTGTTCAGATGCATTACTAAGTTTAATGCCAATTATTTGTTTGTTAAAACTTTTAGCTTTTGAATATTCCCATTTAATTTGGTCGCTGTCAAAAGTATTGTCACCTACTAAAAAAGCGACAAAATCACTTTCTTTAATTTTCTTTTCAACTCGGTCTTTCCACTCGTCTGAGTGTTGTGTTTCTGTCATGACAGCAATGCAGTTTTCTGAATCAGACAATAATTCTTGAATGATTTTGTCTCCTTCTGTCTTGTCAATACTTCTGTAACAAATAAATATTTTCATCTTTCTTTACTATCGTTTTTTAAGCTGACCGCTAACGGTTTGTAGCTACAAGAAGTTGGCGATTTCGAAGCACAAAACTGTCTACCACCAATGAACTTGATACGAAGCACAGAGCTTCATTTATCCACTGAACCGCCAATTTCTTGTGGGTGCTGTTATGCCTCGTTTTTATGCCTGTCATAATAAGTAATCAAAGTTTCGATTAGCTTGTCTGAACTAATGTCAAGTCCCGCTGCCGCAATATTGAATGGTGAATTGTAATTACTAATATTATATTGCATTAATTTTCGTCTAAATCCGCTTGTCTCTTTGTCAAGCCAATACTCAGGATATTTCACTCCGATAATTACAATTCTTGCACTTTGTATTTTAATTTCTTCAAAACCATTTATGTCACTCCAATTTATGTATTCGTTCAATGATTTCTTTGGATTAAGGTTTAATCCTTTGCTGTCAATAATTAAAGCAATCTCTGATTTAATAAGTCTTTTTACTCCTACAAAAACACCGAGTCCGAAAAAAAGAATTGAAGCGATTCCAATTCCACGAGTAAAAATTGGGTTTCTTGCTCTCCAGCCAGTCAAGTTGTCCGCTTCTAAGAGTAGCCAAAAACCTAAAACAACAAATGCAATTGAACCTATCAATAACAACATTGATTTCTTTTTACTTGAATAAATTTCAATTCTCTCCATTTTGGTCTGTCTTTTTAAAATGAGGCATAACGTTTCCGGGCTTGGCGAAGGTGGCGATTTTCACCACAAAGTTGATGCGAAGAACAAAAGTTTGATTGACCACAAATGTGTCTGCGGAGCAATGAACCGCCACTTTTGCCAAACCCGTGCTATCGGCTGTTCTTCTGTCCGTCCGATATTTTTCTCATTAAGATTTCTAACGGTCCATTCTTATATTTTTTTGTCCAAAGGTAACTAAATGTGCAACTGAATAAAAAATATATAATTGAAAAGGTCAAAATTATTATCGGTTTTGTCGGGATTGCTTTTAGTAAGTCATAACTAAGCGTTTTGCCTGTAATTATTGATAAAATAAGAAGTCCCAATACTAAATGAGCAATGTAATGTGTCAATGTCATTTGTCCTGTTGATGCCAATATTTTTGCAATTTTGGTTTCTTCAACTTTGTTACCAATAAAAATGAAAATGCTTATTAGTATTAGCCCGAATGAAGCAGTCCCCAACATAAACGGCACAAATGGTGGAAGATAATCAGCAGTAAGGTAAAACACTATATCTTTGTTTTGTGTCATTGAAGTGGCGAATGATTGTATTAAAAATATGATAAGGTAAACCGCAATACCAATTAATAAAACCCTTTTAGGTGTCTTGTTATCTTTCCAGTCTAAACGCCCTAAATACATACCTAATAAAAAATAAGCTACCCAGGGAAAAATTGAATTCCAACCATTGTAAAAAGTATTTCTTAGAAAGCCTTTTAACGTCCAAAAGTCATTATACATCAAGGTTTCAAAATTCCAGCCTGTGTCATAAGGAATAATAGCAAATAGAACGTGGAAGATAATTATAGCGGTTACTGCCGCATACAAAAAATATTTCTTAGGAAAGAAAATGAGTAGAACAGCAATGTGCATATAACCACCATAAAAGTGTAAAATGTCAGCAGGCCACCAAAGATAAAAGACTACACCCAAAACAAATAGAAACCAAGAACGCTTTGTTATGATACTTTTGATATTTTTCCGCTCTATCAGCGTATAATCATTTCTGTTTGTCATTAGTGAAATACCCATACCTGCAAGCATTACAAACAAGGTGCTTGAATTACCATTAAACAAGTTTAGAAAACCACTTAGTCCCGTATGATCGGTATGACTTCCAAAAACGGTATTAAAATTCACAATAAACATCCCGAAAATCGCATAGGCTCTTGCCATGTCAAATCCTATAATTCTTGTTTTCATTTTTCTATTTCAGTTAAATTAGGCTGCAAAATTCAGCATAGAAAAACATAAGCAATTTGACTTAGGTCAAATAATGAGGTTGATTAAATTTTGGCTCTTATTCTGCTTAAAGTTTCCAAAGAGATGCCAAGGTAGGAAGCTATGATAGTAAGCGGAATGGTCTGAATAATATGCGGACTTTTATTAAGAATTTCTAAGTAACGCTCTGTTGCTGTTAAAGTATGCAATTGAAACAATTTGTGTTCAACCCACATTCCATAGTATTCTGCAAGCATTAAGTCCAGGGTTAACAATTTTGGATATTTTGATTTAGCGTCCTGAAATGCTTGATATTGAGTTATTGAAACTGTAACATCAGTCAGGGCTTCTATAAACTCTCTGCTTGGCTGTTGTAGTGTGTAACTGTCGAATGAAACAGCTAAGTCATTTTCAAAATAAATTTCAGTTGTTATTTCTTTACCGTCAGTCAGATAGTATTTGCGTACTATACCACTAATTATCAGGTAACTTTTCCTACAGATTTCATTTTGTCTTAAAAGCAAATCTCCTTTCTTATACTTTTTGTCTGATGAAATACTTTGTAACACATTCAGGGTCTCGTTGTCAAGACTTTTAATGTAGTTATTTATTTTGTCAAGGTATGATGTCATTGATTGTCTGTGTCGGTTTAGAATAGCCGATAACGTTTTGCGGCTTTGCGTAGTGGGGGATTAGAAGCACTAAACTTTCAGCCTTGCACAAATGTAAATAAAAAGGGCTAACGTTCAATTAAGCACGTCAGCCCTCATTACGCAAAACCGCTGTTAGCGGCTGGTATTCTTGCTTGTCCATATAGAACCATTCTTGGTCGTGTATTTCTCTAATTCATCTTTTGTCACAAGGTCGTTTAATAGTTTTTCACTTTCTGTTCTTGGTGTCCCCGAAAGTTCTGAAAATTCTTTTACTGTCAACGAAGGATATTTTGTGAATAGTGTTTCCCAATTTTTGCTGTATTCACTTTTGACTGCTGTCGGGTAAAGTTTCAAAACCGATGTTTCATAAAAAGCGTAAGGTTTTGAACCATACACAATTTCTTTATTGCCTGAATTGTCTAAAAAGAAAATTGTCGGGAATCCCCTTACTCCGTAGGATTTTGCCAACTTTAAATCTTCTTCAAAAAGTGTCTTTGCTTTTCCTTCATAATCCTTTTTCAGTTGCACAGCATCTAATCCAACTTTTTTAGCAGCAGTTTCTAAGTGTTCCCATTTTGCAATATTTTTCTTTTGCAGAAAAACCATTTCTCGGATTTCTCTTAAAAATAATACAGCCTTCCCTTTGTCCTGCATTTGTGCCGCTTTAAAAGCAATTGAAGGAGGATAGGATGAATGTAAAGGGTCTTCAAGCCAAACGTCACCGTCAATAGGCATGTCGTAATAAGCACTTACTTCGTCCCAATGGTGTGCTACGTCAGATGGTTTGCTGATACCACCGCTATTGTAACTCCAATCGGGCAACAAACCACCCATACGATATTCAATTTCAATGCTGTTGCCATATTCTAATTTCAGTTTTCGCAATTGTGGCTCAATACCCCAACAAGAAGAGCATATTGGGTCAGTAAAATAAATGACCTTAACAGGTTTTTCTATTGTTTGAGCAACTATTTCTGTCTTAGCTGTGCTGTCAGGAATACCACAAATTCCTTCGACAGGGTCGCACATTAGCGGATTTTTATTTTCTTCCATTTTCTTATTTGTTTGAGCTTGGCAACTTAGGTTGCCAAGCATTATTGTGATTATGAATACCTTCTTGATTAAAGTCATTTTTGAAATAGTTGAAGTGAAAAAGCAGTATTAGCATACTCGTCTAATCGGGTAATTAAATCGTTTTCTACTGTATAAACTTGCACCCACTTTTGTTCTAAAACTTCACTGTTACGTTTTATTTTTTGTTTTTCGCTACCCAAAACAATAACTGTGTTTTGTTCAGCTACAATTTTGGTTACTTGAAAATCCAAAACATCTACATTTGCCATAATATTCATAATGAATTTTACAGCTCCGTCTTTCCCTTGATACGTTCCATTATAAGGGATACCATTTACTCCGTGGTAAACCCAGGTTGTATCATCAGATAAAGTTTTTTTTAAGGCTTCCATATCGCCTTTACCAAAGGCGGTTAGCATTTCTTGCACTACGTTTAATGCTTTTGTTGTTTCTTGTGACATTTTCTCAAAATTTTAATTGTTAATGATGGCACAAAACTACAGCACATCAAATGTATAGTTGCTATGGGTTTCCTTTTAGAAAGTAGTTTCCTGTTGGAAACTATCATTGAGATTTGTAGCTTTGCAACTCATAAATTGATTGAAACCAATGAAAAAGAATGCTGAAATAAACTCTACTCCTGTCTGTCAGGTAAGAATGCAGGCAATTAGCGATGCGATGAGCCTATTGTCTGGGAAATGGAAGTTCCATATACTTGGAACACTCATTGAGGGTAACACATTAGGATTTATGGATTTGTTGCGAGAAATAAACGGAATTGGGACTAAAATGCTTTCAAAGGAACTTCAAGATTTGGAAATGAATAATTTGGTCAGTCGGACGGTAATGAACACAAAACCGATAACTGTTGAGTATTCAATAACTGAATATGGTAAGAGTCTTTCGCCTCTAATTGATGAGTTGGCAAAATGGGGAGGTGAATATCGAAAGTCTGTCTATAAAAATGGAAAGAACTAATTTGGTGTTATGCTGAACCGTGTGGAAATGTCAGATGGGTCGCTATACTTGCCGCTAACGGTTTGCAGCTACACGCAGGCAGGGATTTTTAGCACTAAACTTCCTACGAAGAACTGAACTTTAAATTTAGCACTTTCCTGTCATACGAAGCACGAAACCCCTGCTTGCTTGTAGGTGCTGTTATAGCCAGTGGTTCTTGTCGTCTGTCCTTGTAAACCATTGTGATTGTTGAGATTCAGTGTCAGTGTCATTGTCTGTTGGGTTGTGCGTTGCGTTTTTTATTTTTTTGAAGGGTCGGTAAATTTTTTAAAACAATTTTGTCTTGCGTTGGCTTTGCAAGCTCTTTGACAAAGCTTTGGTCTGCGTGTTGGCTTTGTGGGGCTTTGGCAATGTGCTTGCAAATTGGGTAGCAATTAATAATTTAATGTCAGTCCAACTCCAAATCCCATATCGCTATCGTAGTGTGTTCTAATCCCCATATTTCTATTTATGATATAACGCAAGTCAACCATAAATTCTTTGTCTGTATTTACCATAAAACCAGCTCTTATTCTTTTCGTAATCGGTATATCTTCTCGCATTAAAGAAAGTCGAACAATTCCATCGTGATACACTTCTGCCTGAAAATTCACCAACATTGGAAGCGTGTACATAAACCCTAAACTTACAGCAGTTCTGTTGTCTTTTTTATTTACTTGTCCGAATAAATTTTCTTCTTGTTCATCAATTCCCATTTTTCTGTAACGCCAATCAAAACCAATAAACGGCATCAGCCATTGCATTTTTCCAATGTATCGTCCTATATGTGTTTCGGTTTCATAGCCGTGCATATCATTGTAGCCTAAACGCCATTCTGAACCTATGCTCCAACGAGTGTTTTGTAACATTGCCATTCCATCGTTTCCGTTGGTAGCAAAATCGTTGTCTGCCATAAAATGAAATTTACGGTCGTCTGCAAATAGTTTACGTTGAGCCAATTTAGGATTTGTTATTAAAGGATTTGGAGCTTGATTTTCATAAGTAAATACTCTGCCCATACCACTCATCATATGGTAGAGAATATGACAGTGAAAAAACCAATCGCCTTCTACATTGGCGTTAAATTCCAATGTATCGGTTTCCATTGGCATAATGTCCACAACATTTTTTAAGGGTGCATTGGCGCCTTGACCATTGAGTAAACGAAAATCGTGTCCGTGCAAGTGCATTGGATGTCGCATCATAGAGTTGTTATATAAAACGATACGAACATTTTCACCTTTTTTGATTAGAATTTTATCAGTTTCAGATATTACTCTATTATCTAAACTCCAAACATAGCGGTTCATATTTCCTGTTAGTGTAAATTTTAACTCTTTTACGGGTGCATCTTTTGGAAGTGAAGTATTGTTGGGTGATTTCAACATTGCATAGTTTAACGTAACAATATCTGCCAAAGCATTGGCGTTGTATCGGTTTGGGTCGTTATCACTTTGTTTTGGTTTGCTGTCTCCAGTAATTTCCGGATACATTACCACATTCATATCCATTTGATTTAGGCTCATATTCATTCCCATATCGTCCAAATCGCCATTCATTTTCATCATATCATTCATCATCTTCATTCCTTCAAAATACTTCAATCTTGGTTGTGATGATTTCAGTTGTTTTATGCCGTTGCCAATGTATAATGATGCAGAATTGGTTCTGTCTTCGGTGGTTGCCAAAAATTCAAAAGCCGTATTTTCGGCAGGAATAGTTACAATAATATCGTAGGTTTCAGAAACAGCAATAATCAATCTATCTACTTCAACAGGCTCTACATCGTTGCCATCATTAGCAACTACGGTAATTTTTCCACCTGCATAAGTAAGCCAAAAGTAAGATGAAGCACCACCATTTGAAATTCTTAAACGCACTTTGTCGCCTGCCTTTAATTCCTTTCCGTCAATTATTGAAAGGTCGGTAATGGATTTGCCATTCATCAATATTTTTTCGTAATACACATCGCTTACATCCATTGCCAACATTCGTTTCCATTCGTTTTTGAGTTTAGTTTTGAAATGCCCAGCTTTAATGGCTTCTGCATAACTTTGAACGGCATTTTTTTTCAATGCTGGGTAATCGTTGGCATTATGCAACATTCTGTGAATGTTTTCAGGTTTTAAGTCTGTCCATTCGCTTAATACAATGGGAACGGTAGGTAAATCATCAATTCCCTTTCGAAATGTTTTGTCATCAGATTTTTTGAGCATTATAAAATTGCCATACATTCCTATTTGTTCTTGCAAACCCGAATGACTGTGATACCAATGTGTGCCATTTTGAATAATTGGAAAACGGTAAACGTGTGTAGTATTTGGCTTGATTGGCATTTGCGTCAAATTAGGAACGCCATCTTCTTTGTTGGGTAAAAATAAGCCGTGCCAATGCAAAGATGTTTCTTCTTTAAGCAAATTATGAACGTAAATTTCTGCTGTGTCGCCTTCTGTAAAGACGAGCGTTGGCATAGGGATTTGTCCGTTTACGGCTATGGCTCTTTTGAATTTCCCAGTAAAGTTTACCAAAGTGTCTTTTACATAAAGGTCGTAACGAACTGTTTTTTGAGCGGATATATTATTACTGACCAATAGTAAAAATACTATCGGCAGCAATTTTTTTGAAAGAATATTTTGTAGAACCATTTTAAGATTTTCATTTGTTGAGTTTAAGAAATGGCGTAACCGTTTTCGATTACGCCAAATTGGAGTTTATTTAATGGTTTCTACTGTTTTGCCACAAGTAAGCATTTGCGAACCGTAGTATGGATTTTTTACTGCGTTTTCTTTGCTCAACCAATTTGCTCCTTTACCATCGTTATACATTGGGCAATTTTGATAGTATATAGAATAATCCTGTTTACTGACTTTGAGCAAAGCATAAAAGTTTGCTGACAAATCCATAAAAACGACACGCTGTTTTTCTATAATTGTAGTAGCTGCAATTTTTTCGGTATTTGATTTTAAACTACTCATCACTTTCATCCAAACAGTGTGTTCTTCTGATGAGAGTTTTTCCATTTTAACCGAATTGATATTTGCAAGTACGTCTTTAGCTAATGTTGAAACTAATTTACCGTCTGATTTTACCAAAGCATCTTTTAAAGCAAAGTAACTTTCGAAAATCGTTTTCAGTTGATTTACTTCTTGCTTCGTTTCAACTACGTTTTCTTGATTGTGCATTGAGTGGTCTTCAATAACTGCGGTTGAAACAATTGCCGTTTTGTTTACCCTTTCGTATTGGCAACATCCAGCAAGTTTACTATACACATCATCTGGAGCGAGGAATTTGTCGCTATCATAACCAGCCAATGCAATACGTTTCAAAATTTCATCTTGATTTGTTTTGGTGCTGTCGTATGTGATTGTTGCCATTTTAGTGTCTTTGTTCCAGTCCACATTAGCAATCTTCTTTACACTTCCTGCTGTTTCAATGGTCTTTTCACACATTTCACAGTTACCATAAATTTTTACACTCTCAGTTTTAGTATTTTTAATTTGAGCATTACAAGAGGAAAATGAAAATAGCAATATAGTTGCTGCTGATATTTTTGAAATTAAGTTCATATCTGTTATTTTTTATTGGGTTAATAATTCAATTTTGAATCCTGCTTCCTTTACTTTTTGCATTACTTCTTCTTCGGTAATTCCTTCGGAATGCACAGAAAGAATTTTGTCTTTGCTTGCGGTGTCCACATCCCAATGACAGATGCCTTCACCTTCATTGAGGAATGGAGTAACTTTAGCCACACATCCACCGCAGTTGATGTTGGTTTTGAATTTTAATGTTTTATCGTTCGTTTTCATTTTAATGTTTGTTTAAAATATATACTGCAAATTTCGCAAGCATTCAGTCTAAATCCATTGCTGTATTTTTGAATTGATTTGTAACATTTACGTCTGATTATTTTTTATACTTCAACCACAAACTATTGCTTACTACACTTACACTGCTCAATGCCATTGCTGCACCTGCAATCATCGGGTTAAGTAAGAAACCGTTAATCGGGTATAAAATACCTGCTGCAATAGGAATACCAATCAAATTGTAAATAAATGCCCAAAACAGGTTTTGTTTAATGGTGCGAACTGTTGATTTTGATAAATGAATTGCTTCGGGGATTTTTGTAAGGTCTGATGAAATGATAGTCATTTTAGCTACATCCATTGCAATGTCGCTTCCTTTGCCCATTGCTATACTCACGTCTGCTTGTGCCAATGCTGTGCTGTCATTGATACCATCGCCAACCATCGCTACAACCTTTCCTTGTTGCTGCAATTGTTTAACGAATGCGGCTTTATGTTCAGGCAGTACTTCTGCTTTGTAATGTTTGATTCCAACTTTTTCTGAAACAGCTTTGGCTGTCATTTCATTGTCGCCTGTGAGCATATAAACTTCAATGCCTGATAGCTGTAATTCTTCAATTGCCTTTTTAGAAGTTGCTTTAATCTGGTCAGCTATTGCTAATATGGCTATTGTTTTTTTCGTATTGGCAAACCAAATTACTGTTTTGGCTTCATTGCCCCATTGATTGGCTTTTTGAGCAACCGCATTTTCAATCAAAATTTCATTTTCTTGTATCAGTCTTTTGTTTCCAATGAAATAAGTTATACCGTCAATCTCAGCTTTTGCTCCTTTTCCTGTGATACTTTCAAATTGAGTTATTGAAACGGTATTCTGATTTTTTAAATGAGAAACAACCGCATCTGCCAATGGGTGTTCAGATTGTTTTTCAATGCTGAATAGTATTTGTTTTAATATCGGGGTTTCTTCAGTCCAAAAATCATTCGTTACAACAGGTTTACCTTCTGTGATGGTTCCTGTTTTATCGAGTATTACAGCATTTACCTTTTTTGCTAACTCAAGACTTTCTGCATCTTTAATTAAGATTCCTTTTTCAGCTCCTTTGCCCACACCAACCATAATTGCAGTCGGAGTAGCTAAACCTAAAGCACAAGGACAGGCAATAACCAATACGGTAATAAGAGCTAACAATCCCTGAGTAAAGCCATTGTCTCCGCCAAAGATGTTCCATACTATAAATGAAGCAACGGCAATTACAATTACAATGGGCACGAAAATTCCTGCAATTTTATCCACCAATTTTTGGACAGGAGCTTTACTGCCTTGTGCGTCTTGCACCATTTTGATAATGTGTGCAAGCATAGTTTCACTGCCTACTTTATCGGCTTTAAATTGGAAGCTACCTTTTTGATTAATAGTTCCCGCAAATACTTTGTCGTTTTCATTTTTCAACACAGGAACAGGCTCACCGCTCAACATACTTTCGTCTACAAAAGAGTTTCCGTTAATTACTATTCCATCTACCGCAATTTGCTCGCCTGGTTTTACCACAATTGTATTACCTATTTCAACTTGCTCAATGGGGATTTCCATTTGATAACCACCATCCTGTACAATCGTTACTGTTTTTGGCTGTAAACCCATCAATTTCTTTATTGCAGATGAAGTATTTCCTTTGGCTTTTTCTTCCAATAGTTTACCCAATAATATAAAGCCAATGATAACAGAAGCAGCTTCAAAATAAACGTGAGCGTGTAATCCCCTTTCGTGCCAAAATTCAGGAAACAGTGTGTTGAAAACACTGAAAATGTAAGCAACACCTGTGCTTAATGCCACCAAAGTATCCATATTGGCAGATCGATGTTTGGCTTGTTTCCAAGCATTGATGTAAAAATCTCTCCCTAACCAAAATAAAACTGGGGTACTTAAAAACCACATTATTTCATTCGCAAAGGGCATATTCATAAAGAACATTCCGATTACTACTACAGGAATGGATAGTATCAACGCCCAATAGGTTTTCTTTTTGAGAGTTTTAAAGTTTTCTTTCTGAATATGCTCAATGGTCTCATCACCAGAAGGACTTTCATCAATTAACAAATCGTAACCAATACTTTGAACAACTTTTCTCAAATGCTCTACTTGTATCAAACTCGGTATAAATTCTACTGAGACCTTTGCATTTGCATAATTCACGCTTGCATTCACAACTCCTGCCTGAGATTTAAGCATACTCTCCACACTAATCGCACAAGAAGCACACGTCATTTGTAATACAGGGAATGATTTCTTTACGGTAGTTACTCCATAACCCAAATCTCGAATAGTTTTTACAGCTTCTGAAACTGTTTCCCGATTTTGAGTTTCAATGATTGCTTCCTTATTGTTGAGTTCCACTCGGTGTGATTCAACACCATTAAGTTTTGCCAATCCATTGTCCACAATTAAAGCACAGTGTTCACTTTCAACGCCTTCAAGTGGTATCCTAAATTCATTATTATTTGTTGCCATACCTTTTTTATTTAATTACAAGGCAAAGGTGGCAACATTACATTTCTTACCCGTTACCTGATTTTGGATTGTATTTGTAACATTTACACTTCGTCTAGTGGTTTGCGCTTTATTTCCTTGATATTCTTAAAGTGAGTAGGGGTAAGTCCTGTAACTTTTTTAAACTGATTGCTCAAATATCCAACACTCGAATAATTCATTTGATAAGCAATTTCGCTTAATGATAATTCGTCATAAACCAAAAGTTCTTTCACCTTCTCAATTTTTTGAGCAATGAAATATTTTTCAATAGTCGTTCCTTCAACTTCGGAAAACAGATTTGATAAGTAAGTATAGTCGTGATGAAGTTTACTGCTCAAATAGTCAGATAAATTCGATTTTAATTCGCTGTTGTTTTGGTGTATAATTTCAATAATGGAAGACTTAATTTGTCCGATTAGGCGACTTTTTTTGTCATCAATCAATTCAAATCCAAACGTTTTTAGATGATCGTCAAGGTTAGTTTTCTCAATTTCAGTCAAGTCGTTTTTGAGTTCAACTTCACCTAAACTAATATTCAAAGTTTGAAAACATAGTTTCTCTAATTCATTTTTCACTACCATAATGCAGCGATTACAAACCATATTTTTAATATAAATTTTCATATGCTAATGTTTATGTCGTGCGATGGCAAAAAAGTGGCTCTTTTGGTTTTGCGAAGGGTCGGTTTGTGTGTCGGGGCAAAACCAAATGTGCCGCTTGTGCGGCTGCCTAAAATTGTTTTTAAAAAATGCGGGGCGGCAAAAAAAAATAAAAAAACATTGGGGCGGCTTGAGTGTCGGATTACTCGCTGTCCCGTTTCAATATGGTCTGTATGTTTTTGGTCACCTGTCAAAATGGTTTGTTTTTGTTTTAATGTTTAAATTTGGGTCGGTCTATCGTCTTTGGAACGGTCGTCCTACCATTGGCTATAACTCATTTATATACGCTATGATTATTCACTTATCAGATTAAACAAGGTCTTTATGCGTAGTTTCATTTAACTCATAAGCTCTTCAAAATTAATCAAAAGCAAGAGAATATTGACATCGGTTTATAACCAACCTCATTTAACCACAACCGCCAACTCCCTCTAAATTTTAATACGGAATCTTGTCTGGTCAAAAGGCAAGATTAATGAATAACTCACTCGATACTGGAGCTGTAACGACCGTCTCAGGAATGATTGGCGGTATTGTAAAGGCTGTTTCCGTGAAGCCCGTGATGATGGCGATCACTTTTGGATCATTAGCAAATGTGATGGTCTATGCCGCTGCCTCTGCAGGGGTCGGCTACGTCGTAAAAAAGGTTCTCGACAAACTATCCGCTAAGATTAGCGATAAGTGCGCTCAATACAAATCTCAGGACGATGAATAAGGTTGTGGGAGTTGCTTTGGCCGGTGTGGCTCTTTATGGGCTTGTCAGACTTCTGAAAATGCAGAGTGTCTCTGACCTGGCATCGCTTACTCTCGTCAACCCCCGTGTCCATAATGTTTCTCTGGCTGGAATGTCGCTCCGAACCGAAGTTGCAGTCAATAATGCTTCCCGGGACAGTGTAAAAGTGACCAAACCGGTCGTAGTACTCACCTCAAACGGCAGGTTCCTTACTCAATCCATTGCCGAAAACAAGGTCATTGAAATACGCCCATTGACCATCACCAATATTGATACCATTGAAATAGTGCTGAATTGGTCGATCCTGGGTTCCCTGGTTACCAACCTCATTAAGAAAATACCTCTGGTGATTGCCTCTTTCAAACAAGGCAACAGCAAGAACCTGATTTCCCAGTTGGGAATTCCTATGGAAATGTACTTCACCACCTATGTGAATGGCCTGTTTTATCAATCTGAACCCGAAAAGCTCATCTGATGAAAAGGCTCGTTGACACATACCATCCCGAAACCATTGTTAGTGGCAAGCGCACGATACGTGACGGCAGCCGCTTCAATCCATATTTCCCACCTCCGGATGAGAGAGATCGTGTCATCATACAGGATGGTGAAGTCACCGATACCGTGGAGTTAATGGAGAAAGTCGTTTGGAAATACCTTGACGACACCAAGCGAATCGCTCCATTACTCCAACGGTCATCGACCATCGATACCTGCAACGCGATTTGGGAGTTTATCTACAAGTTTATTCAGTATCGATTGGATAAGCGAGGGTTGGAACAACTCCGCCGACCTGCTAGATCCTGGGCTGAACGGAACGAAGGGGTTGACTGCGACTGCATGAGCATTTTCGCTTCAAGCATCCTGACCAACCTTCAAATTCCCCACAGCTTCCGCATCACCCGGTACAGTGCTGACACTTGGCAACATGTGTATGTCATTGTTCCGCTGGAGGACAGTCAACGATACTGCGTAATCGATGCGGTAGTATCAAAATTCAATTATGAAAAACCCTACTCAGACAAAATGGACTATACGATGAATCTCCAAGGCATAAATGTAGCCGTGCTGAGTGGTGTTTCCGGAAACGATCACTTCGATGCAGTCATGGCAACACCACTAACCGGCTCCGATTTGGGTGATACCACCCCACAACAAGACCTCGATAAATTATATCAGAACCTGGTTGCTACGCGTAATGCAGTAGCTCAAAACCCACGTTTGGTATCAACCGTTGATGATCCACAAGCACTCTTGAAAATGCTGGATTATGCCATCCAGTATTGGTACACAGATAAACGTGACCAGGCACTGGAGATTCTTGCAAAAAATGAGCAGCAGCTCAATTTGAGAAACGGAATCAGCACCGTCAATGGTCTTGACTACGACATAGATGAATTTGCATTGAGCGGAATCAACGTCAAAGGCTTTTTCACCAACGTGAAAAAAGCAGCCCAAACAGTTGGCAAGACCGTTGGAAAAGCAGCTACAACCGTTGGTCAAAAGGTTGGTCAAGCGGCAAAAGCGGCTGTAAAAGCCGTAGTAAAATACAATCCTCTTTCCTTAGCTGCTCGTGGTGGTTACCTGTTGGCCATGAAGCTCAATATGGGTAAGATGGCCTCCAAATTAAAATGGGGTTATGCTACTCAACAACAGGCGGCAGCCAAAGGCATCGATGCTGGCTCCTGGCAAAAAAGCAAAAACGCTTTAGCAAAGGTCGAGAAACTGTTTGCCGACAAACTCCAGGGAAGTAAGCCTGCCTTGCAAAATGCCATTTTAAAGGGCAAAGCCGGCAATTTGAACGGAATGATCGAGGATCAAATGTTGGGAGAACTCGGTGATCCAGCAACCGCAACAGTTGTTGCAGCAGCTGCGCCAATCATCATTGCCACAATCAACATTTTGAAAGAGGCTGGATTGATTGGCAAAAACGAAAACATCGACATCAACAAATTATCCAGCGAAATCGCTAATGATCCGTCAGCAACCGCCGCAATGATGGAGATCGAGAGTAGCGAAAACCTTCCAGCAACCAATGACCCAATACCCATGTCACAAACTACATCTGAATCAACAAGCTCAACCGCTTCGGGCTCTTCAGGTGGTGGAATCATGAATTTCATCAAAAAGAACCCCGTTCCAGCGGTAATCGGTGGAGGTCTATTAGCTTTTGGTATTTACCAACTGGTAAAACCAAAACCAAAGACTGCAAGCCTATCCGGCTATCGTACCCGAAAGTCAACCAAGAAGCCAGCTCCGGCCAAAAGTGTAAAACCACGCACTATGCCTAGAGCCAAGAAGCTTCCTGTAAAATCAATGAAACTCTTCTAAACATCAAATAATCAAATCATGGCAACAAAACGCAATCCAAAATCCAAGATCAGTGGCCAAGCTGTAATGGGTGAAATCAAAACCTTGGCCATGCTCACCGGAGGAGTTGTTCTCGGCTCTGTCGGTGGAAGGATGATCGACAAAGTGTTGAAAGTTGATACCGCAGCCACTGGATTCAACGCCAAAGCGCTAGCCCGACCCTTGGTTCTCTTGGGAGTAGGCGCAGCCGGAAATCTGATGCTCAAAGACCAGAATATGAAACTTGTTGCTACCGGTGTAGGTGCAGCTGGTATGCTTTCGGGTGTGAAAGTCTTCATGAAAAAAGACTTGTTGGCTGGTCTGTCAGATTTTAACCTCAATGGCTTTCCTGCCTTAGGTGAACCATCGGTTTATCGTGAACCCATCAACCTTTCTGTTGAGCGATACAATCCGGATTTACCAGCATTGTCATCACCAACCTCTTTCAATCCTGAAGAGTTCTCCAATACCCAAATGGAGAATGTGGATGAAACAGAACTCTCTTACATCGAAATCATTTAACCCAATCAAAAATCTCTAAATAATCAAAATCATGTTAACGCTCGGACAAATCGAAAACAGTGAGTACAACTTGTTAGGTGCAATGTCGGAAGACGATTTCTTGCAGGCATTGGAGCTCAGCGGCCCCAATGACAAAAAGAAATTGTTCCGCAAAATGCAGAACCAATCTCGTGCCGTATCAACGGCTACTGGCTCACGCTCTCGCGCAGAGTTTGAAAAGCGCATCAGCCTTCTTCCTAAGGAAATCCAACAAGGATTGGCATCACAAAGCCTTCAAGCTGTGGACACCGCATACTATGTGGTAAAGACAATCAGTGGATCAAAGGTCATCAAGATGTTCAAGGATGACGACAACAAAGTGGTAGGAACCAGCAACATTTCTAGCGGTAAGTTGGAAAAGGGAAATTACTTCTTGTTGTACGGAATTCAGTTGTTGGGTGGTGTTGGCGACAGCGCTGATTCAGCAGGAACAGTTAATTACGATGTGATTCCGGACTATGTGCGCAACGGCGAATTTGAATTCAAAGCCAACGGCACTGTATTGATCCCGAATACATCTTGCGAAGTATTCCAAACAGAAGGGAAAGACATTTTCAAAGGCTTGTTTGTATTGGATAATCCAAAAATTATCCGCGATCAGCAGAGCATTGAATTCAATGTAGAATGGTCTGCCAACGCACCAAGTAATTCCTACTTGAAGGCAATCCTTCGCGGAACAGCTGTAATCAAGGCCTAACACACTAACCCCACTGGATCATGAAAAACCACAAGTTTCAGCAAATCAGAGTACGCATTAACACCCCGGGCGAATCGGTGCGCATCACTGCGCAGACCGATAAGCAATATGCTAAAATCAGAGCCATTTATGTGTCTCTGCCGGAGGAGCGCTTGATACCTGGAAGCTTGTTGGGTTTGAAAGTGAACAACCAGGAAGTGTTTGAGGACGTGCATGAAATCCGATTATTAACCAGCGGTCACCAGGTTGCTCCAAACCAAAAGTTCTTCTTTTTTGAGGAGCACCTGGAAGCCGCAGGAAGTTCCCTTGAGGGACGATTGACGGATGGAGGCACACCCATTAACCAAGCGTTTAGTGCCGGAGCAGGTGAATCCTTTTTGCCCATGGGTTATCCCTATGAAGCAAAAATTTACCTCTGGTTGACCAATGAGAAATAATCAGAATGGTAAGCACGCGCTACAATATCATTCGTATTCAAGTTGACCGCCCAGGACAAATTGTTCGGTTTCAACACAAGATCCCCAGTTACCTGAAACGGTGTACGGGTTTTGTGGCCAAGCATGTTCGGGGTGTTCAAACGGACTTCTACATGCCTGAAATTGGTTGGATTTCAGCCAGTTTCAACAGCTTGAAAGAAGAGGCGATTGTAGCACCGATATCAGCTCAGCCATTCTACGAGCCTGAAGAGCCACATGGCTTTCAAACGCTTGATGTGAACTTGAAGCCTGGTCAATTGGTAGTGGGAGTTTATGTAGACAGTATGAAGTCAAACTTCTTTCCCTACATGGTGAGCCTGTACCTACGATGTGTGCCGACAGCAAGAATTCAGCCAAGCAAAAAGCCCGAACCTGCAACAAGCCAAGCGCGAATGATTCCAAGAGAAATTGACTTCAAAGTCAATCAGGAACACTGCGAGGAGTTTACACAGAATGATGACAACCTAGATGAGCACGATTACAACCACGACCAACTATGTTCGATCATTTAAACCATATCCATCAGCAGTTTAAGCAACGCGAAACAGGGATTGAACTTCAGCGCTTTCGTAGTGTCACGACCCGAAATCCTCAAAAGGGATACGAGCTGGATGCCTACAACGAGTACCTGCTTTTGACCAATGCACACGCACTACCGGTTGGAACCCGAATCATTTCAGACACGAACTGTCTGGAGATTGTTGAAGGTCATGCAAGTCTTGAAGGCATTGAGGAATTCAGCGGATTAATCCGGATTGAACTACCACAAGAAACCCAACAGTATCCAGTAATTGAATTTATACAAATCGTCAAGGAGTGAGTAAGAGAAAGATATATCACGTCATTCAGGTCAGTCAAAAGATGATCAAGACCTTCCCGAAACAGGGACATAACCATGTTGTGTTCAATGCGGTGTTTTACCGCAACGGTAGGAAGCTGAACAGCATTGACCAGGCAGCGGTGGAGAATTTCTCTCCCCTAGTGAGAAGCTATGATAAGTCTGAAAACCCGGATAAGATTAAAGTTGAATTCAAGGATCAGGAAACCAGCACATTGATTTGGTCTAAAACCTTTCAATGGACGGATGTAGACGATGAAATTCCTCGCAGCCTTAGTGGGTATGCAGGATTGGGGGAAGCTGAAGTGAATGATTTGGTTCAACGGAAATTCTCAGAAATGGAGAAAAGCCGGGAGCTGGATCGCATGCAAGCGGAAGTCGCAAAGTTGAAGGCTGAAAATGAAGAGTTGGAGTTCCAAGTCCAGGATATGCAAAATACCCTGGATGCTAAAAAGCAAGTGGAATACTACACCAACATCATTGGTATGGCAATGCCCGGATTGGCAAAATTCTTCACTGGTACACCGATGGCTTCTGCTATCAATTTCCTAGCCGGAACGGAGCCTGAAAAACCGGAAAACTCAGAACCTGAAAAGGCATCTGACCCAGCCGACAGCCAACGTGAGACGATTTTGGAAATGATTAATTCATTCTGTCAAAACATGAATAACCAGGAACTGGGAACCATGTATATGCTCCTGAGTGAAATTGAAAAAGACCGACAAAACCTCCAACGAATTCTGCACTACATCACACAATCAAACCCAACGACGACACCATGACAACCAAAGATATACCCATTTCAATTGAAGTGAAATCTGAACAAGAGGCACGCCATGTTCAACAGGCGTTACAATCCATTGCCGGACAGTTTACCGCTGCCGAGCTGGTTAAAATCTCGAAAAAACTGGAACTGCCATTAGTGAAGATGAAGATTAAAAGTATGATCTAATTACCTCAATATGTCTAGCACAAAAGAAAAATTTATTGGCGTTATCCAAGGCAATCAAAGCAAGATTGTCAATGGAATCCTTGTGCTGGGAGGTATTTACATCACCTATCGGCTCGGGAAGAAGCTCCTTGCCGAATTCAACAAATCCAATGCTCAGGATAATGCAGATGACAGTCCTGAGGTAAGACAGGCTATGACCTTAAAGTCAGCAATGAATCCTTCGGGAATCAGCTGGATGATGAGTTTTGATACCACCAACAGCAGCAAAATTCTCGAGACAGCCAAGGTCATCACCAACCTGGATAATGTAAGAGCAGCCTACAAAAATCTCTATCAATCCAACTTGCTTGACGATTTACAGAGTGAGCTTTCTACGGATGACTACCAGAAGTTCATGACCATAGTCAGTAGCAATCAGAACAAGGTCACGAGCAATGGCGGCAGCGCACCCGTCCAATTCGCCAAACCACAGAGTTTGGTGGTTGCAAAAAAGGAAGTCTTCGTCCGCAGTAGTCCTGATGCGACCAATCACGGTGCATTCTACGAGCAATTCTCAGAAAAGAATATCATCAAAAAGGCCAAGGCTGGAGAGTTCCTCGGATATGCAACCGGAAGGCAGCACTTCGATGAAAAGAACAATGTAAAGTTTATTGAAGTCGCTTACGTGATCAACGGAGCCAAAGCTCCAGCAAATATGAAAGCCAAGAACAAACAGCGCGTGAGTTATTGGGTCTCGGCTTCATCAACCTACGTGGATTTGTTCCAGTACTACAAACCCATGATGGACACTTATCCAGCAACAGTGAATTATTTCAACTGGATGAAACCGGTGGATTATTTCACCATCAAGGGAATTCCAATGCCTAGGCTAATTACCAGGTCATTGACACCAATTCTCAATGAACAATTGTTGGCAATTAACCAAGCCAACGCCAATACCATTTTGGGCAGATTGGTCATGTCCATGGATACTGGAAAGGATGTTTACCTCCAGTTTCAGACAATCGACAATCAGCTCCGATGGGTGAATCACAAGTACATCTCATTACAACAATAGCCATGAGCACAAAAACAGAAAACTACGTGGTAAACCACTACGAATATGCCAAAAAAGCGGGGGAACGCTTTAAGATGGATCCATTGGTGATCCTGTCTCAAGGTGCCTTTGAAAGTGCCTGGGGTACTTCCGCCTTGGCAACCAAATACAACAACTTTTTCGGCATCACTGCCGGGGGAAAGCCTAATGAATTTTGGAAAGGTGGCGTTTATCAAGCCCAAAATCAATACAAGCTGAAGTTCAGGACTTACCCAAGTCCCCAAGACAGTTTCAATGATTTTGCCAGGCTCATCAGTTCCAACTACAAGGCGGCACATGCAGCTGGGGATAACTATAAAGAGTACGCCAAGCAAATAGCCAACAGCCCGTACATATCGGAAAAGAACGGTGATAACCGAACAGCATACATGAACGGTATCATCAAGATATATGAGAACATTTTAGCCATTGCTAAAAAAAAAGGCTTTTGGTCGCCGGAGGATTCAGCATCGTAACTGCGGTTTTACTGTTTTTGACCGGACGATTCATTTATCGAACACTAACAAAGAAGAAATAACATGGCATTTAGCATACAGCGCTTAGGCGCAACAGAATCGGAAACATTCACCATTGTTGATATCCTGAGAATTCTTGGCGATAAAGTCAATGATGAAATCAAAATCAACGGACATGCTTACCGACTGAGCACCGTTCAGGAATTCGGCGGCGACGGAGGCTCTGTAGATCCCAGCTTGATCCCACTTCCAACAGTGGATTGGATTCGTACACCATTGGACATCATTACTGCCGGTCAAACCAATTTTCAGGTAAATGTACCCATCAGTGATCCTGAAGGACTTCTACTGGTGATTAACGGCGCTATGTACGACTATGGGAGTGATGCGGCCTTTCACATGGAAGGAAACAACCTGTATTGGCATGGTGGATTCACCTTGGAGATAACTGACCGTATTTATCTCAAATACCTAACCCTAAAAAAACAACCCTAATCCATAACTAAATCAATTCAAATCTCATGAGTGACTTTCTCAAAATCAAACAGATTGAAGGGCTTACCTCCCAATTGGCAGCTAAAGCCCTCGATGCCGACGTCGTTAAAAAGGCCAACAACCTTTCTGATGTAACCGCTTCAACTGCTCGTACAAACCTTGCAGTCTATTCTAAAACAGAGGTTGATTCCTTAATCGCCGGAGCAAAAAATGCTTACTCAGTTGCTGACACAACTGCCCGTAACGCCTTGACCGGTTTGAAGGTTTCTGACCGTGTGTTTGTAACCAATGACGGGGACAGCAAATGGGCATTGTACATCGTAACGGCCATTACCACAGGTACTGGATCAACATCAACCTTCAAGAAAATTGCGGACGAGGATTTGTTCCTCAATGCGTTGACTGCTGAAGCAGTTAAAGCTGCCTACGAAAGCAATGCTGATACCTATGCATTCAATGGAACCTACAAAGGAAAATTGGACAAGATTACGGTAACGGCTAACGTCAACCTTGATACGGTTAAATCAACTGCTGATTCAGCTTTGGCAAATGCTGCAACGGCGCAAACAACTGCGAATACGGCAAACTCTGCTGCCGCTGCTGCACAAAGCACAGCAAACAGCGCGAGCTCTGCGGCTTCTGCGGCTCAAACCACAGCGAACAATGCCGCAACGGCCGCCGCTACTGCACAGACGACCGCCAACAGCAAAGAGGACGCGTTCACAGAGACCATAGAAAACTTCACCGCCATGACTTCTGCGGCAAATGTTGAGGTGCCCATCGCCTTAGCAAATGCGCCTAAAACTGGTTTTGCCGTAAATGTTTTCTTCAATGGCATGCGTGTACGCCGCGTAACCTTCACTGCTGGAAACCGCAACATCAGCTATAACGTGCCTTTTGAAACTGAGGCAAACGACGACATCACCGTAGTGTATTCCTATTAAACCCTAATACAACAACCGTAAATGGAGAAGATATCATCTAAGCAAATTACCGGGGTGGTTGATTTGAATTCAAATCAATCCATCTCAGGCCGTAAAGACTTTTTGGGAGGATTAACAAGTTCTGCTGGGCCAACAGGCCATATCCCTCTGATTCAAGATGGATATATCTACTTTGTTCGAGACCCCAACCAAGTAGCTGACGGAGATTTTCGTTTAGGGGTATCTTCTCTTTCCGGGTTGTTCTGCCTTCAACGACTGATGTCTGGCATTTGGTCAAACGTTTGTTTGGATGGCTGCACAGGCACTACCGATACAGGTGGTGGTACTGGCGGCGGTACCGGAGGTGGAGACTTGGGCGGTGGCGGAGGTTGCCTGCTGTATGGAACATTAGTGACCCTTGCAGACGGATCTACCAAATTGATTGAAGAGCTTGAATTGGGCGATTTGGTCAAGACAGTTTCTATTGACGGTCTTGATAGCGAAGTGGAGGATGCATGGAAAACATTTACATCCAGCAGCTTTACAAGTACGCAAGCATCATCAACGGTTACAGGCATCCAAAAGGCGCAATTCAGTTATTACTTCCTGATCAACAATCTTCTGAAAATCACTTTCGAGCATCCTGTTATGGTCAAGCGTTCCGGAGAATACCAGTTCCTCCGAGCCAAGGATATAATTGTGGGCGACAAGATTTACCGCCAGGACGAAACATGGGTAACCATTGATTCCATTGAACGAATTGATGAGAATGTCAATGTGGTTAACATCAACGTCGAAAGTCAAGACACCTATTTCGCAGACGGCATCCTGGTTCACAACTTGGTCGATCCTTACCAAGAAAAAGCAATCCTTTAAACCTAACAGAAAATGAATACATCCACTCGTTACCGAATCACCTTGATTGCAGCTGTATTTCTAGCTGTCATCACCATTACCGCTGTTTTCCGGAGTATGGAAATGGTTGCAGCAACCTCTATTGCTGGAATCATGACCATTCTATCGGCATACATCTGGTCACAAACCCAACGACCTACTTATTATGAATCCAATCAATCTAATCAAAAGCCCAGGGCTGCAAAAAATCCTGCTGGCAGGAACACTCGTCCTGCTCGTTTGGATGATTTGGAAAAGTAACCAAAGGCTGCGCGAAGAAAATCAACGGCTTGAAAGCAATGTCCGTTCACTGTCGGTTGGGTTGAGGCAAATCCAGCTGGAGAACGGTGCGTTGGCTGGACAAAGTGAAGTACTAACCTTGCGCATTCAGGAGCTGAAGACACTGTTTCCAATCCAGTTCAAGGCCATTTTGGATGCTGGGGTAAAACCTGCACGGACACAGCAAGTGTCCACCACGGTCGTTGAAACGGAGAAACACATCATCACCACGCTACGGGATAGTGTCATACACGATACTGTGAGCGTTAGGGTGTTTTCTTACTCGGATCCTTGGTATTCCATCCAAGGTCAAGCGCATGGAGATACACAACGGGTACAAATTCAAAGCAGGGATTCATTGATTCAGGTGGTCTACAAAGGCGAAAGAAGCAAGCCATGGCTTTGGATTCTATCCCCTCGAAGATTGCAGCAACGGATTTACAGCAGCAATCCAAATTCCATTATCACGTATTCGCAACTCATCAATATTCAAAAGCATGAATAAACTACTTATAGGCCTAACGGCAGCCGCATTGGTTGCCCTGGCATTGCGTAAGAAATCGGGTTCAACTCAATCGGAAACGGCTGTGGGTGTAACTCCTCAGCAGAAGCAAAATCGTGTCATCACCTTCTACAAAGCATAGCCATGTCAGCGCTGAAAGTATCTATACCAATGACTCCTCGGGTGTTTTACTCGAATACTGCCTTGCCTCAAAACAAGGTTAAACTGGAGCAAATCGGAAAAACCTGGTACAAAGAAATCAAACAGGCTGAGGAACTCACCAAGGTTCCTGGAGCCTTAATCATGTCGGTAATTTTCACCGAGAGTGCCGGAAATCCGAAGGTAGTAAGCTATGTCGGTGCAGCAGGTCTGATGCAACTAAAGCCTCAAACCGGAAACGATGTGATCTACATGGAAAACAAAACCGGGAGATTGACGGCAGCTGAAGCGGCTATTTTGAGAAAACATCTTGGCAAACGCTTGGACGGCCCATTGAAACAGAAATACCTGTCGCATAAAATCAAGGAGAACAACTACAGCGGAAATGTAATCACCCAAGCTGATTTGTTGATTCCGGAATTGAATGTGCTACTGGGTGCAATGTACCTGGGCATTCTCATCGACCAACACCAGGAAGCTGGACAATTGCGCCTGGACAAAGTGCTATTGCGCTATGGAATGGGCTATTTCTTCAAGCCGGCACAGGGGAATGTAGAACAGGTATTGGATCACGTGAAAGGTAGAAGCAAAGAGGGCTATGCCTATATCCTAAAAGTATTAGGCAAAAATGGACTCATGGAAACTCAGAGCATGATGGGCTGATGAATCAGTTTGAATTGAACAATAAAATTGAAGCCCTTATTAAAAAGAAGGATGCAGCCGGTGACTCCTACAGTCAGTCGGATAAGGATTTTATTGCTCAATACGAAGGTTCAGGCGGCCAAGGCTCAAAAGGTGCCAGTGGAGAAGGGGTCTTGTATGAATTCTATACCCCAGAAAAAATATGTGAGTTGATGTGGCTGTTGGCCTACCGCTATGGTTTCAAGCCGCACGGAACCGTCTTGGAGCCCAGTGTTGGAACAGGTAAACTGCTGCAACATGCTCCCAATAAGCAAAAGTGCTACGGCTTTGAAATCAATCCCACATCACGAAGGATCACGCAAATCCTTTACCCGGAGGCAAAAATCTACGAAGGCTATTTTGAAACGGCTTTTTTAGCACCTCCAAGATTTACATCCCCCCTTAAAAATCAAATGACCTGGATGGATGGATATCCGTTTTCATTGGTCATTGGAAACCCTCCGTATGGAAAGTACAAGAACAAGTACTCCAGCTATTTCACCAAACCGAAGATGCATCAGATAGAACTCTTTTTCATGTATCAGGGACTTCAACTGTTGAAGCCAGGTGGGTTGTTGGTTTACCTAACGGGGAGCAACTTCCTACGAAACGGGATCAGCTACCAGTCTGAAAAATTAGAGATGGAGAAACTGGCTGACATCCTCGATGCGTACAGGCTGCCGCCGGTGTTCAAATTTTCGAAAGTGCCAACGGACATCATCGTACTAAAAAGAAAATAACCATGCAGTATAAACAGCCACAATACCAGCCGCAGATGGTCTTCGATAAGGCCGCATTCAATGACTTGGAAAGTCAGATTGATGAATTGAACGCTGAGTTCCGGGTGCGAGAAATTGAAGTCACCTTCAACAAAGAAGCCTATTTCTTTGGCCAAATATCCAGCTCCAACGATGTGTACCAATTTCTAAAGGAGAGAATTCTCAAAGGGATTGAAGTACAAGAGCATTTTATTGCCATTTATCTCAATCAAGCCAACAAAATCATTGGCTACTACCATCATTCTACCGGTACCATCAACGCGACCATGGTGGATGTGGAGATTGTTGCTGCCGTTGCTTTGAAAACCCTAGCGAAGTCGGTGATTATATCACACAACCACCCAAGCGGAAATCTTACCCCATCGGAGGCCGACCGTACACTTACCCGTAGAATCAAAGAGGCATTGAAGCTATTTGACATCCATTTACTGGATCACGTCATCGTTACGCGTAATGGCTTTTACTCTTTTGCAGAATCTAGCGATCGATCGCTCAATGGATTAGGTGCAACCAAAAGTGAACTTGAAGAAGAATTACGCGCGGAGATATTGAGGCAGTTGAAGCGAGTGACCGCGGCCAATTCACCCAACCTGTTTGAGATGATTCAAACGCCGCAGGGCTATGCCGAGACGGAAAAGCTGATCATCAATAAAGTGATCCACGATCACATGGTTCCGGCAGCAGTTATCCCAATTATTGAATCAGAATTAGAAATGATCTAATGGAAACAACCAGCCCAAAGTTTCTGCGTGCCCGAATTGATATGTTCAGGGATGTGCTTTCCAAACTGGATAGCAAAGAACTCCATGCTGCTGTTTTGCGCAATGGAGTTTTTCCAAAAGACAGAGACGAAAAGGGAGTGGTTGAAGTCTATGCCCGTCAAAAAGACTATTCCAATGAACCCTTAACCTTTACAGAGCTCTGCACTTTCAATACCTGGTTTACGATGTTTCCGGAAAAAGTTTGCGGAACCGAAGAGATAACTACCAGCAGAGAATTTCCTATCACTATCAAGGGAGACATGAACTGGATTGAAAATACCATTGGCTATGCCTTGGGTGATTTTCAATTGATCTTGGACTTACCCGGAGAATGGAGCATTGACATTTTTGAGCCCAGCGAAGATTTTTTTGTTCAGTACCGCTGCCAGGAATTTATGATCCAGGTATTTGCACATGGTGTAGGCTATAATTTCCAGTTTCATCAAGGGGATGAAATGATCGGGAACCAAAACTTCCAGACCATTGATCAGGCCAACGAACATGCCCGATCAATCATGGATAAACACCCAACTCCCCTGCCTTCAACCCAACTTTTGGAATTGGAGGCATTGGCATTGGAAATAGAATTACAAATGAACTGACTATGAGCTATTTATCAGGAATACAACATATTGCAGGATTAGGCTCGCTTAATCCTTATACTTCTACACGAATTCGAGGCAATCGAAGTGTAATAGAACAGGTACTAAAGCAATCCAAACAGTTAAAAGGATTGGGCGATGCCGATGGCAAAAAGCTATCCTTTGACGAAGTAGTAGCCAAGTACAACAAAGGAATAACTGAGCCCGAAATCAAAGCCTGGATTTGGTACAAACGGCGCATGGGAGTACCCATGAGTGGTTGGGAGAAATACTATTTGAAAGGAACGGGCAAAGCCCTAGAATCACAGCTCTTTGACCTAGTGAAAGCCGGAGCACTGTTCTACCATGCCGGAGAACTGCTGCCTTTTCCGATGTACACCTACGGCAATATGTACGACCGTACTGTGCAGTTGGAAAAGGACAAGGAAGAGATTGAAAAACACTTCGGTTCAGGTATCTACGACCTGCACAAGGAAGCTATTGAAAAAGCGAAGCCCGAGCTATTGACCGTTGAAAATCCGGACGAAAAGGAAAGACCCATAGTCACAGCGATTTCGGACTTTGCGGTAGACCCAAATCTCTTTTACATCACCCAGGTTCGTGAGGAATTCATGGATTTGGAAAATGCGGAGGAGCTCAAAAAGGTCAATGGTAAAATTGAGCGGAAGAAAGACCGGGAAAAGATTAACATCCGCTTTGATGGCGAAACCAAGTACACCCTACAGCATGTTTTTGTGAAGTGGTTGTTTACGCTTAACACCGATACGGATTTTGAGAAAAGCTCTGCCATTGACATTGCAGATTACTACCTGGCCAACCGTGCATTACGCGACGATAAACTGACCAAAGAGGAAAAGGCCGAACTAAAAGCCAATGCCCGGATTGAAGGTGAAAAGCTATTCTCACGATTCCTGCATGAGGTATTAGCTTTTGAAGACCAACAGAAGCTCAATTATGCCTGGAACCGATTGTACAATGGACAATCGGACATCAACTATTCCAAGGTACCCATTGGGTTTGAGTGTTCTGCTCGATTCAAATCAGGTATCTTACAAATTACCGATATCCAACGCGAAGGCGTGGCTTTTATGGAAGCTATGGGATCCGGAATCAATGCCTTCGACGTAGGTGTAGGTAAAACAATGACCGCCATTGTCAACCTTGCGCACAACTTGTATTCGGGTAAATGCAAACGACCGTTGGTGGTGGTTCCTAAGCCCACATACAAAAAGTGGATGAACGAGATCATCGGCTACACCGATAAGAAAACCGGTGAGTTTGTGTCCGGTGTACTATCGCATACTGGGATTACGGTCAATGACTGGTATAACCTTGGGACGGACATCGTGAGCAAAATCAACCTGAACAGTCCAGTTCCAGAAAGGTCAATCACCATGGTTACCTACGAAGGGTTCAAGAGACTTGGATTTGGCGATTCTGTCTCGGATGAACTGTTTACGGAGCTAGTCAATATCTTGGGACAAAGCCGAGAAAAAAGCAGTAGAGACAAGGAAATCGAATACCAAAAGTTCCGAGAAATGATCGGTGTGGGTCAAAAGAATTCCATTGCCGATATCGATGTGCTTGGGTTTGATTATGCGGTAGTGGATGAAGCGCACCGCTGTAAAAACGTATTCAGCCAGGTCAAGAGTGATGACGAAGGAAACAAGCGTTACAATATTCAGTCTGCTACCTCGGAGACCGGTCAAAAGGCATTTTTAATCCTGAGTTTTATCCAGCGTAAGTACGGCAGGAACACTATGCTGCTTACGGCAACACCATTTTCCAATTCCCCCTTGGAGATCTATTCCATGCTGTCGCTCGTGGCTTACGATTCACTGCGCGATAATGGCATCGTAAACCTGGATACTTTTTTTGACCTGTTTGTCTTACCAACCGTTGAATGGGCAGCAAACTACAAGGAGGAAATCGTAGAGAAGGAGGTGATCAAAAGCTTCACCAACCGCAGAATCCTTCAGAAGTTGATCTACAACCACATACTGTATAAAACCGGAGAAGAAGCTGGCGTAGTTCGGCCCAAGAAGATTAACCTGCCGCTGCTTTACAACTTTGATAACGTGAAGGAGCGCTTGCCACAAGAAAAGCAGGTGCTGACCTACATCAACATGACTCCCAAACAAAGGGAAAATCAGAATGGCATTGTGGCCATGGCCAAAAACTCGACCCAGGTAAAGCTCGATATGGGCAACTTGTTTCGAGCCTTGGCGTATAGTCTCGACAATGCGCTATCGCCGTATTTGCTGAACGGAACGCCGGAGGATTACAAAGAGTTTGTGGAGGAAAGCCCAAAGATCGCATATGTGATGAACTGCATACGCTCTGTCAAGAAATGGCATGAGGAACGCGGAGAAACGGCCAGCGGACAGGTGATTTACATGAACCGGGGGAAACAGTTTTTCTCACTGATAAAGGAGTACCTGGAAAATGAGGTGGGCTACAAAACGGGAGTGATGTACGACCGTACCAAGGTCGATGAGGTTGAAATCATATCCTCTGAAATCAACGATACTCGAAAGGAGTTGGTAAAAGAGGCCTTTTTGGATGGTGTGGTGAAAATCATCATTGGAACAGCAACCATCCGCGAAGGGATTGACCTTCAGAAACGAGGTACTGTGATTTATAACTGTTATCCGGAATGGAATCCAACAGACATCAGGCAATTGGAAGGTCGTATCTGGAGACAGGGCAACCAATTCCAGTATGTGCGGATTGTGATGCCGTTGATCCAGGACAGCATGGATGTATTTGTTTTCCAAAAGCTGGAAGAGAAGACCTCACGCATCAATGACATCTGGTTCAGGGGTGATCGTGGCAATGTACTTGACTTGGAAAGCATGGATCCCGAAGAAATCAAGCTCGCCTTGATTACGGATGTAGATCGATTGGTCAAAATGTTTTTTGACCAGGCCAAGGAGCAATTGAACCGAGACTACAAGCGAATCAACCTAGCTATTGATGCCATAAAAGAGGTTCAAAGAGACATCTCTGATTACAAGCTTTACCGGGAGAAGAGCCTGGAAGCAATTCGGTCATTCCACACCTCATTGCTCAACGCGCCGTTCATGCAAGAGACACCCAAAGTCTCGGAGGATGGCGAATTCTTGAACAAACAAGCCAAGCGCGGTAAGGAGCTGAAAGAGGACATTGAAGCATTGCTCAATGGCAGCGATCAACAGGATAAGGATATCCTAGCCCTGGGTCGTAAGCTTGAAAGCAGCTATGCCGTCTTGGGGGTTTACTTCTCTAGTCGATACTACCTGAGCTATTTCAAGGAATACGTCAGTAAAGTCCGGAAAACCGAGCGAACCATTCTCAAACCCAAGGGGTATTCGTTAACCAGCGATTTGGCACCAGTGTTGGCTCAATATGAGGCCGATAAACAGGCGGTAAAAACGCAGGCCGAAACCTTTCAAGGAGAACAAAACTCTCCCAAGTGGGCAGAACTCCGGGCTGAGATCCAGCAGAAGAAATCGGCATTGCAGGTGGAAGGTCGCTCCGCTGAAAGCAGGGCTGAAGAATTCCAGCGATTGAATTACCTCTTAGAGTATCGAAGCTTATCGCCTTCAGGTACCGTTAACACCCAAACCAATATTAGTGAACTGGAGCTGGAAGCACTGGCTCTTGAATTAGAACTCGAACTCATCAATTTTTAATCATGCTCAATACCAAGAACTATTTCGATAAAGTTCAGCAACTGAACTGGGAAGAACTGCCGGAAGCACTGGCAAAAGGACATAAACTCGTTGAAGGAGCTGCACAAAATAACTGGGCGGCCTACAACACCAATGAAAATATCAAGCGAGTAGTGGAGGCTTATTTTCAAAAGCTCTCGGATTACTTGTCAAAGAACCCCATGCCATCAGGAGGATCAAAACCAAGTGCACCTTCGAAATCCCTACCCAAAGCAACCGCTCCCCTGCGCACACCAAAATCAGAAACTCCTAAAGCTCCAGCGCCTAAGAAGCCGGAACCAGAGGATGAAGCCGATTATGAGAGTACTCCGGTTGAGTACATTGATACGGATGTTCAGTTCATTCGCAGGTACGCAGCCATGCATGGGAAAGTAAAAAGCCAGGCACAAATCCTGAACTTGCTGCATAGTTTGCAAAAGGCCATTTTAGAGAGACGAATTCGCAAGGATTCAATCTATGCAAAAGAAATTGAGCTCATGCAGAGCCAGCTCATCAAATGCTATGAGCAGATGGATGAGATGATTGAGGTGAAAATCGACAGCAAGAACTTGAAACGCTACCTAGAGATTGCCAATAGCCAAGAGGGCATGCTTTCCATCACCCTATTGAAAGCCTATGTTTCCTTGAACGGCAAGAAAGATGTGCGCGACCGGGCTGAACGACTTTTAACCCGCATGCGGAAGGCTGTCACCAGTGGAAAGGTGACCAAGTCGGACAAATACGCCGACCGCCTCAACGAAGCTTTTGTAACCATTAAAACCTACTTGGACAGCAAATCAGCTTACCTGAACATCAACAAAGCACAGCTTAATGGATTGATGGGAATTCTTGGAGATGATCTGTTTGGTCAAAAAAAAAGCCTGAACGGAAGCGAGGATGAGGAGGACGCTCTGATTGTAAGTTCTGGTGAACTGCTGAAAATGGATTTTCAAACGATTGGGCTCAAAGGCAAGTACTTGGAATTGATTGGTGATCCAAGCATTGGTTTTACAGCCATGGTGTATGGCTTACCCAAAAGCGGAAAGTCAACCATGTGTCTAGATTTTGCCAATCACCTTGCATCAAACCATGGCAAAGTGTTGTACTGTGCGGTTGAGGAGGGGTTTGGTTACACCCTGAAGGAAAAAATTGAGCGTCTTGGAGCCCAGCACGCCAACCTTTTTATTACCGACCGGGTACCGGAGAATCTTTCGGACTACCAATTCGTATTTATCGACAGCGTATCCAAGGCCGGTATGGATGTAGAAGACATTGATCGTTTGAGAAAACTCCATCCGGAAACCTCATTCATCTTCATTTACCACACCACGAAAGAAGGAAACTTCAAAGGCGTGAATTCTCACGCCCATGAAGTTGATGTTATCATACAGGTTGACAAAGGCCAGGCTACTTCGACCGGGCGATTTAATGCCGGAGGAAAGATGAAGATCTAAAGAATTACATCTTTGTTTTAGCCTGTTCCAAGATAGAATACAAGTTGGCTAGATCCTCGGTATTGATCCATACATAGCTCTTGCCGTCAAACTTCTCAAGCTTGAGATAGCAAGACCAAGAACCTTTACTGGTAAAGCATCCAGCTTCAAATCCGCTTCGACTGCGATAGTTTACTTCAGTATAAGTAGCTGGTGTAGTTACAAGCACTTTCTCTTGGATTAATTTGATGGACTTCATCAAGCCATCAATTTCATCCGCATCTAACATGGCGGACTTGGTATCAGTTGAATAAGATGTAACCACATCCATGCTGAATTTCAATCCGGATTGTTTTGAGGAAGTGATAAGGTCAGTGAAATGGAGAACTTCAATTTTGCAGTTCTTGATATTGCTAAGTGCCAGAAATTCTTTTTGCATTAACGTGCCGGACTTTGCCGAGAAAATCTCTGCATTGCTCTGCTCTTTTTCTTTTGAAACCGATTGAGCTTTAGAATAAAAAGTGCAAAGTGCAAGTAGGGATAGGAAAAGATATTTTTTCATTGTTTTTAGGTTTAGGTTGGCACAAAGGAATGAAACTAATTTGCCAAATAAGGTCAATCATTTGGTGGAGTTAACTAGTTTGACTTTATTTGACAAACTATTTTTCAGATGTTCAACCAAAATCGTATTTACAGGGTATTTCAGTTGATCAATTTCCTTAGGGCCAGACCTTCGAAATCGATTAAGAGCATCATGCAATTCCTTGATACTTCGGAGCGCACGGTTTACCGTTATTTAGACATGCTGAAAGACTTGGGGTTCAAGGTAGAGCGCGATACTGGAAATCGTGTTTGGATCTCTGCTAGTGGAAACCTTGACGTAGTTCCATTCACCCCTCAGGAGGCGGACTTTTTGGAAAAGTTGATTAAAACTACCGGTAAGGCAAATGCCCTTTCGGAGAGCGTTTTGAACAAAGTATTTCAGTCCAGTGAGCTCCAGGTGACATCAAATCTCATGTTCAAAGCGCATCTTGGTCAAATAGTGGAGCAGATTTCAATTGCCATTATAGAGGGACGACAGCTGTTGATCAAAAGTTACACATCTGCAAATAGCCAGACGGTGACGGATCGAATTGTTGAACCCATGTGTTTTACAGATAATTATGAATCCGTTTCTGCTTATGAAGTAAAAACCAAACAGAACAAATACTTCAATATCGAGCGAATGGGAAGCGTTGAGGTGTTGGACACTCCCATGAAATACGAGCCCCAACATGAGTTCTACAAGCCAGATATTTTCGGGTTCCAGGGCAAAAGCATGAATAAGGAAATAGAAATTCAGATGAGTATGCGTGCATCCCTGGTTCTCAAAGAGGAATACCCAATGAGCATCCCCTACATCAAACACATTCCAGACACAGACCGATACTACTTTATTGCAAAGGTGCAGAGTTTCCAGGCTCCTGGCAGGTTTGTACTAGGATTCCTAGAGGACGTAAAGGTGGTTGGCTCAAAGGACTTCATTCGGTACATAAACCGGATTGTGAAAAAGAACCTCTAGAAGATTGTGATTAAAAGGAGTATTACAAAAATTGGAATTCCAATCAGGCCAATCAGAGTAACCATGCATCCCCTGGTAGTTCTACTGTAAACACGATTGTAAGCAGCTTTCTTTGGATTCGTCAGCCAGCCCATTCCTCTAGGAGCTTTAAGGCCCAAGTTGTGGCGAATCATCCGCTTCACAGATGTCCTTGCAGCGATTCGCTTAGAAAGTGATGGTATGCGGAAGCCGAATTTCATTTACTCCGGTCTTTGATAGGTGTCGTTGTAAATATCACGAAGCTTTCTACCATTGAAGCTCCAGTAAGGCCCAGGTGCTACATTGTATGCATAGCCTTCTCCTAAAGCCATCCTCGTTGCATTAGTCAAGCTTGTTTCTTCGTTCCTGAATTTTACAATTCGATCAGATACTACAATTGCAACTTCGGCATTGTTATTAAAAACCAATTCCGAGCCAACTGGGATTCCCATTTCTTCAAAGTTCATTCTCGGACGCTTTTGAGCATAAGCCTTACCTGCTTCCAATTCCACATTGTCAATCACATTGGCTTCTTGCTCTACAAGTGGGCTAACATTTTGTAACTCCAGCAATTTGATAATTGCTATTGCCTGACTTGATTCAATTTCAAAAAACTCTCTTTTGGGGTTCAAGCGATCAGGACTAAAAGCTGTGTGCAAGGCTCTTTCAACCTCATCTAAATTTTTAACCTTGGCTGCATAAATGCATTCAAAGGGCAAGGGAACACCGGAAGAATATAATTCCTTCATTCTTAACTTAACATCTTCCTTTGTTGTCTTTCCGATTTTTACAATTCCTGGCATAGCTGGATTTGACAATAGATAAATTATTCCTTCCATATTATTTAACTCTCATTTTGTTTTTAATGATTTCTTTAAAATTCAAGTTGGCACCTCGCTCATATTTAGAGATTACCACCAACACCTTTAAACTTTTCAATGAATAAAGTCAACTTTTGGAAAACACTTTGCTTTTTAGTCAAATACTCAGGATTTAAAGGACTCATTTTCGGTAAAAGAGCATTTAATTCTGTACCATTTTCACTAGCATATTCACGTTTTAAAGAGGCTGTTATGTATCGCTTTGCTTCTTCTTCATTTAAATTTTCTTCAGTGATTAATTCTGATGCTTCTGCTTTTTGTTTTCTTTGAGCATATGCAAAAAAAGAATCAATAACATTTGCTTTGTCTTGAAGAGTGTCTAGGTCAGTCTCATTGATGAAATCAACAACTAAACTCTCTTTAGCTCTATTGCCAACACTTGCACGAATAACTCTGCGTATTTCAGTAATTAATGTGTCTTTATCTTTAGTTTTTTTGTTGTTCTCAAAAATCAATTCAAGAATATAGTCAAGGTTTATCTCTTGTGATTTTAGTAAGTCAACCTCAAACACAACATCGTCCCAATCAATCGTTGACTCTTCTGATTCTTTACCTTTTTTCTCGCGTCTTAACCAGTCACGTATATCATTATAAGTTGAACGATAATCTTGAACCGTCCGATCTTTGAGTAATTCTATTTTTTGCATTGCGACAATGTCCTCGTCTGTCACAAAATGCGTTTTTTTAAATTCTTCTATTGCCTCTGGATTATTTATATCAATTCCCTGAATTGCCTTAAGGTGGTTAAATTCATCGTAATTCTGAAGTATATTTTCTACTCTCAAATACTCTCCAAATAGCTTTGCAAATTCTTTTTTGTCTTTCTCTTTTACAATTTCAACAGGATTAGGAAATCTCTCATTTAACTCTTTAACAACTTCAACGTAACCTCTGCGTGCTTCACCTGTAGCAATGTCTGTAAAGCCTTCTAAATATTCTTTATAACTCTTTTCAAGAACCACATTCTTGGTGTTACTATCCCCGAACAGCGTAATTGCGTCAATAGTTGCTTTTTCTAAATCACGGAATGTAACAATATTTCCGAATGTCTTTGTTGCATCATATATTCGATTTGTTCTTGAAAAGGCTTGAATTAAACCGTGATACCTCAAATTTTTGTCAACAAATAATGTATTGAGTGTTGGAGCATCAAAACCTGTTAGAAACATTCCGACTACAATGATTAGGTCAATCTCTTTGTTTTTCACCCGTTTGGCAAGGTCACGATAATAATTCTGAAACTCAATACTATCAACTCCATAACTGGTTTTGAACATTGCGTTATAGTCATTGATTGCCTTCGTTAAGAACTCTTTCGCACTAATATCCATTGCAGATGGTTCAAAGCTCTCGTCAACTATCTCACCTATTGCGCTCTGCTCTTCATTTGCAGCAAAAGAAAAGATTGTTGCTATTTTTAATGGCTTTTCACTCTCTTTTTGCAACATGTTTAATTCTTCATAATAACACTTGGCTGCTTCAACACTACTTACGGCAAACATGGCGTTAAATCCTTTGTTGCTTCCCTGATTTCTATGAGTTTTTATCCTGAAGTTCTGTAAAATGTATTGAGATATTTCTTTGATGCGTTCTGGATGAAGCAGAGCCTTTTTGTTTTCTGCCGCACTTAATTTTTTCTCATCTAGTTCTGTTTCTATGCTCTTAAATTTAGGTCGAACATCATTATAGTCAACTTTGAATTTCAGAACTTTTTCATCTCTAATCGCGTCCGTAATTACATATGAGTGCAACTCACGACCGAAAACACTTGCTGTAGTTTCTGCACCTAAAGCATTTTCGGGAAATATTGGTGTGCCGGTAAATCCAAATTGATAGAATTTCTTAAACTTCTTGTTCAGGTTCTTCTGAGCTTCTCCAAATTGAGAACGGTGTGCTTCATCAAAAATGAATACGACTTGCTTTTGGTAAATTGCTAAATCTCCCTCAGTTTTCATGAGGTTATTTAGTTTTTGTATGGTGGTTACAATAATCTTGTTGTCGTCCTTTTCAATATTTCGCTTTAAACCTGCTGTACTATCTGATCCATTTACACTATCGGGAGAAAACCGTTGATATTCTTTCATAGTCTGATAGTCCAAGTCTTTACGGTCAACTACAAAGAATACTTTATCAATAAAATCTAATTGCGTAGCTAAACGTGCTGCTTTAAAACTTGTAAGCGTTTTACCTGAACCTGTAGTATGCCAAACATAACCACCGCCATCTGTTGTGGACCATTTCTTTGATTCAAAAGAACTTTTTATTTTCCACAACATACGTTCTGTTGCTGCAATTTGATAAGGTCGCATTACAAGAAGTGTATCACTCGTATCAAAAACGGAATAGGTGAGCAGTACATTTAATAATGTATGTTTCTGAAAAAATGTTGACGTAAAATCTTTAAGATCTTTAATTAAAGTATTGTCAGCCTTTGCCCAGTTCATTGTGAAATCAAAACTGTTTTTGTTTCGCTCTACTGTGTTGGCAAAATAACGGCTATCAGTGCCGTTGGAAATAACAAAAATCTGTAAGTATTTATATAGTGAATTAGTACTATTAAAACTTTCTTTTGAATATCGATGTACTTGATTAAATGCTTCTCGAATGGCAACGCCACGTTTTTTTAATTCCACTTGCACTAATGGTAAACCATTGACCAATATGGTTACATCGTACCTATTTGCGTGTTTGCCTTTTTGTTCAAATTGTGAAATTACCTGAACTTTATTTCGTGCAATATTTATTTTATCGACCAAGTAAATGTTTTGGATATGCCCATCATCAAATACAAAATCATAAATAAAATTGTCATGAATCTTTCTCGTTTTTTCAACCAAATTATCGCTAGGCTTATCTAGATATTCCTCTACAAATCGAATCCATTCAGCATCAGTAAAAATCATATTATTCAAGGCTTGCAATTGAACCTTTGCATTTGCCAACATTGATTCAGCTGAATTTAAGTTAATTGGATTTTCATAACCTTGATTAATTAGGTCTTGAATAAATTCCTTCTCTAGAGCAGCTTCTGTCTGATAAGCAGCAGGAGCATCATTAACTTCATAATACTTGGAAAATTTATCAAGTACAATAAAATTGTTAGATTCTGCTATGGTTTTATATGTGCTCATGTGGTTTCTATCTGTGGAAAGTTTAAGAGTAAATCACGGTAATACTCGTATTGCTTTTTCCTTAATTCAATCTCTTTCGGCAAACCTTCGCTAATTGAAGTTGTCAGTATGTCGAATTTGTCAAGAACGGTAACAATGCGTTCTTGTTCCTCTGGAGAAGGAACAGGAATTAATACTTTTTCCAAACCTCTTGCATTAATTGCGGATATTTTACCGGATGAAATATATTTTTTTATTTGGTCGTGGAATTGTTTAGTACGTGTAAAATAGGCAACATACTTTGGGTTTAATGGGCTTTTGAAAGAAAAGCAAGCATCGTGAATTACAACGCCTTCATCGCCTATCCAAGCCGTTCCTAATCCAATGTCCTCAATGGTTTCACCAGCAGCTACAATAACAACATCACCATTTTCAGCAATCCGTAGATTTTTTCTTTCTACCAATTCCTCACTTAGAAACGACTTGCTTTTGTTTGCCCAGGTTCCATAGTAAGTGTACATCTCACCATAATGAATGCAGGGTACACCTTCTGAAAGCATATCATCCTTTACAAATCGCTTGCCTCTTTGAAATTCTCCAATAACGCCTAACGGCTCTTTCTTTACTTCTACGTCAGTAAATTCAAAAAACTGTTCCCTGTAGAAGATATACTGTTTTTTACGAGCTGTAAGCTCCGCTGTAAGCTCCGCTGTAAGCTCCGTAAATTTATCTAGAGTACGCACAATCTCTTTTTGGATTTCCAGCGGAGGGATTGGGATTTGCTTATTTGAGTAATTGCTTATCCATTGTCTTTTATGGTCACCATTAACCAATCCACTTGGTAAAGTATTTAGCCAATAATAAATATATTTTAATAATGCTCTCGATTGATCCTTTGAAGTAATCATCTTCATTGCGGATGATTTCGCTTTAAAATCAAAATCTACCCACTTATTGGCAGTCGTAAAATCATCAAAAATTATTACTGGATTTTGTGATGCTTTATAAATACCTTCTTTTTCATCAGTATATCCAAGAATAAAGGTTTTACCAGCGGTCAATACTGGAATAGTGAATTTGTCATTATAATTACTTGACTCTACAAGGTATTTAGTTGGCTGTTCATAATCAGCAAAATCACCTAAAACACCCCATTCAACATGAATGCCATCTAATAATTTTTCTAAATAGCTCATGCCTCAATCTCTTTTATTATTGAATCAATATCTGCTCTAAGTGAATCTATTTTAGCAACAGTTTTGTAAACTTCTTCATTTAGCTCGTTTATATCGAATTTGTCCCGAGTATCCTTTGATTCTACATAGGAGCTAACAGAAAGATTATAATCATTTTCTGCTATGATAGAATTGTCGATTGTTTTTGCGACATGCTCAACATCTTTTTTATTGTCGAACATCTCCATAATACTTTTAATGTGGTCTTCAGTAAGTTCATTGTTATTTGTTATTTTCCTGAAGAAATCTTCACCGCTAGCATCAATAAACTGAGTTTTGTTTTCCGTTTTATGCTTTGATAGGACAAGTATAGAAACTGCTATTGGAGTTCCATAGAATAAGTTTGGAGCAAGTGAGATAATAGTCTCAACAAAGTTGTTATCTACCAAGTATTTTCTGATTTTCTGCTCTGCACCGCCACGATAAAAAATACCAGGGAAACATACAATTGCTGCTCTGCCTTTACTGGATAGATAACTTAAAGCATGAAGCACAAAAGCAAAATCTGCTTTTGATTTTGGAGCCAATACACCGGCAGGAGCAAAACGGTCATCATTAATTAGCGTTGGATCTTCGTCACCTTTCCATTTAATTGAGTAAGGAGGATTAGAAACGATGGCGTCAAATGGTTTCTCATCTCCATACTGAGGATTCTCAAGTGTGTTTCCAAGTGCAATGTTAAACTTGTCGTAGTTGATGTTGTGCAGAAACATGTTCATACGGGCAAGGTTATATGTTGTGTGGTTCACCTCCTGACCATAAAAACCTTCTTCAATGATATGATTGTCAAAGTGTTTTTTTGCTTGCAACAATAAAGATCCAGAACCAGCAGCAGGGTCGTATATCTTGTTAACCTTGTCTTGTTTGTGCATTGCCAATTGTGCAATGAGTTTTGAGACGTGCTGCGGTGTAAAAAACTCACCTCCCGATTTTCCTGCATTGGCTGCATAATTGGAAATCAAAAACTCATAGGCATCACCAAAAAGGTCTATTTGATTGTCTTCAAAATTTCCAAAGTCAAGCTCTTCAATTCCTTTTAAGACTTTAGCCAAAGTACTGTTCTTGCTTTCAACGGTATTTCCCAATCGTGTGCTTGTTGTGTCGAAGTCGGCAAACAAACCTTTAATGTCTGGTTCAGATGGATAGCCATTCGCAGAACTTTCAATAGCGTCAAAAATCGCTTTTAAGTCTGTGTTAAGATTGGGGTTGGTATTTGCTGTTTTAGCAACATTCACAAAAAGTTGACTTGGATAAATGAAGTAACCTTTTGTTTTTATCGCATCGTCTTTTATTTCAGGTGTAATGTCTTTGTCAGGATAGTTTGCGTAGTTAACGCTATCATCACCACCTTCAATGTAATTGGTGAAGTTTTCACTAATAAAGCGATAGAACAATGTCCCTAAAACAAACTGTTTAAAATCCCATCCATCCACTGAGCCACGTACATCGTTGGCTATTTTCCATATTTTGGCTTGCAATTCTTGTCGTTGTGCTATGCTTGTCATCCTTTATTTATTTTATCGTATGCCTCTAGATTTAGCTCTTTTGACATGATTTTAATTATTTCTTTCCTTTGAGTTTTTTCTTTTCGATTTCTTTATCAGCAGATTTTACTCTGCGCTCAAGTTTCTTAATGTCTTCTTCAGCTGGAAGCTGTTCCGGTTTTATTCCACTTTTGCCAAGTAGTCCTCGAACATCTTTGTTGTTCTTAACGTGCTCATCAGTAATTTTTGCTTCGCCCTTTAAGTCATGTTGCTTCACATTGAAGTTGGTGATTTCAGTGGCCAACTGTTTTGCAGTAATTGTAATAGTGGGAAGAAAATCAGCCAGAGGTCTATTTTCTGGAATTCCCAACTTCTTTTTCATATTGCTAGTAGTCAATCCGCCAAATAATGCCCAGTCTCCCTTGCTGCGAATATTTGCAAAGCCTTTATTGTCTACACCTCTCTCATAAATATTTTTAGAAAGTTCCGTTTCGGTTGCCGCCAATTTTTCACGAGCCTGTAACCGCTCATTCAAACGAATCCGCTCTTCAAGTAACTCCTGCTTTCGTGTTTGAATAGCGAAGTAGCTTTGTGCAAAAGCGATTTGTTCTTTCTTTGGATCACCGTTTTGAGCAATGAGGTAGCAAGCATACCTGGTGAGCATGATGTCATCTTGTTTTCGTTCTGCTCCGGAGCCGATTTTGACCATTTTGGTGACGTCAACGAAATGGTCTAAAACCCCTTCCCCAGTGGTTTTACAGCTTTCCTTAGCTTTATCTACTGCATTGAGGAAGTTTCGCCAATCAGAATAGCCAAGTAGCTCTTGAAGTTCCCTGGCAAGCCAATACTCAACACCGTCTTGCTCGTAGGCGGACTCCTCGAATGATTTATTTAATTTAACAATTGTAGCTTTTTCCATAATAATTTATTTAGCTTCTAAATATCTCTCAAGAGATTCTTTTAAAAATGGTTGATCACCATATTCAATGTGTATTCGTTGCATCAAAAACTCAATTTGCAATTGTCTAAATTCAACATTGAAGAATTCAGCAATTCTACTGAGTTGATAAGCTTGTATTTGTCGTTCTCCATTTTCGATTTTACTCAGCATGGAGACATCAATGCCGATATGATCTGCGACTTTTCTTAAAGACAGTTTTCTTTCTTTTCGAAGATTTTGCAAATAATTTCCGATACTTGGTTTGATTACCATTCTATTTTTGATTTTCTATTGACAAACTTGTCAAAAGTAAATAAAGTTTTAGTCGTTTGGTAGGTGTTGTGGGAAACTTTTCTGCCAATTCAGGTCAAAGACTTTAAGATTGTGGTAATACCGAGGTAAAAAAGAAAGTCCCACGAAAAATCGTGGGACTTTTGCCGGAAAATGGGGGGAGAAACCGGCATTTTCACTGGAAAATCAGCGAAATATCTTTAAAAAGGCAGCTCTGCCATCGTGAATTCAGCACTATTGATGGCGCTTTTCTCAATGATGGAGTTGTCTTTCATGTATTTGATGTAGTTACGAGCCATTCTGTCTTTTACATCCATGGCTTCCATGATGGATTGGGTGAGTTCGGCCATGGTCATTGAGGACTTCTTGCTAAAAATCTCTCTTGCAACCTCGGTGAGGTCGTTCTTTTTTCGGGTTTCAGAATCCTCTTTACTCTTTTCACCCATGAATACATGTCGGCCCTCTTGATTATCCCATCCAAACTGGATAATGGGAACATCCAATGGAGATCCGTCTCGGACTTTTAGTGCTTTTACCACACTACAACGATTGTTGTCGTCTTTTTCAATTAAGATGATACCTGCTGCTTTCCGTTGAACCTCGGATCCCAAGTGTCCGCGTAGCTTCATGCCTGATGGAGCCATATGCAGAACGCAAACAATGCAGGTGTTATAGATTGCTGCTAGTCGAAACAGTTCCTCGATAAGCTTAACTGAACTTTCCTCGTCGTTAACACCGCCCAACAAATCCGCAATTCCATCGATGACCATCATGTGAATGCCACCATACTCATAGTAGAAACGATCCATGGATTCCAGGATCAGGTTCATGCGTTCGTTTCGGGAAATACCTACCAGGCAAAAAGCCTTGAACCAAGAGGGAGGTCTTTCAAGGGTAGACCGTTTCATGATGTAGGTTAAATTCTTGTAGAGCTGGTATTCAGATTGTTCGGTATCATAAAGTAGCACTGCTTTTTGTTCTGTGTTTTCTTGGACAGCCGTCCCTAGGGTATCAATACTGATTCCGTCCGGTTTGATGGCACCAGAGAGAATTCCACCGAGGTAGTTGGTTTTACCACTGCCTTCAGATCCAGCAACACAGAGAAGGTTTCCCGGTGATCCGATGGTCACGTCATTGATGGTAATTACAGGGTCAGGAGCTTTGGGTGGTTTGTCAAAATCAATTTCACAGCTTCGCATAACGGAAAGGGTGTCTTCATAAATCTGATCCAGCATCTCCACAAACAGCATCATCAAATCGTCTGCGGTATGACCAAGTTTGAAGAAGTCGGAAATGTCTTTTTGGCTTTTATCCCCTGTAAGTGGGAGCTTCAAGCTTTTCAGGGAATAGCTTTTCAAGTCTGAAGTGAGCTTCTCCATGGATTTCAACCCGGTTTCATCTACGTCGTAAAGCAAGGTGATGTGCTTGAACCGATAGCTAAGACCGCGAAGCAGGTTTTTGGGAATGTGCGCCGTTTCACTGTTCAGGCAGATGGCGTTAAATCCATGAGATACGAGGCTCAGAACATCCTTTTCACCTCCGGCGATAAAGAGGATGTCGCCTCGAACAGGGAGTTGCTCGATTCCAAACACATAGCTTTCGGTGATTTCTCCGGCATAGAGAAAACGCAATTTGGAATTGGGCATGTACAGTTTGGTATGCCGTCTGCCTTGGTAACCGAATATGGGTTCCTGGTTACTCGACATAAGCAAATAGTCTTTCCCTTCTTTGGTTGTGCCGTGGAAGGTGTGGATGGAAATGACGTTGTACCGGTTAAGGACATCCTCACTAATGCCGTATTGGTTCCAAAATTCAAGCTCGGATTCTGCAAATTCCTTGGTTTTGATGGGCATCTTTGTCTTTGCCGTTTCGAATCCATCATGAATAGAGGGGATTCTACTGGCCCGAGTAACGGCACCCTTGTTCTCTTTGATGAGTCGGTCAACCTTCTGTTGATTCTCCTCGAGATTCAAGTAAAGTTCTCCGTCGATAATTTCCAGAATTCTCAGGAATTCTTCCCGGTCATCGCAGCCCAGGGCGAAGATTTTACCGACCATGAAGAAACAATCTCCACTATACTCCGAATCCCCAAAATCCTTGAATTTATAGATTCCGGACTTGTTGTCGAAATACACATAACAGGAGGCTCTATTGTCCTTGTAGAACGGACTGCGGAAGGATTTACCAACCTTGGTAAATCTGCTTCCTAAAAAGTGTTTAAATACATCCAGGCCTTTATTGGTCGCCTGTAAAACCGCGTCTTTTGTTAATGCCATATTGATTGATTGTTACAGATTTCAGAGAATGGATGGTTTCGTAGGGTTGTAGTTTTTCTTCCCGTACTTGCGGATATCCGACAATAGTATCCGCCGTTGACGGCCTACTTGGGTGTACGCTAGTTCACCGGTATTCATGAGCTCGTAAATCAGTGTCCTGCCGCATTCCAATACGCGACAAGCACTGGCTACGTCCAGATACCGGTCTTCATCCTTCACCTCATTGGTAACTTTCACCAATAGCTGATTCAGTCTTTTCTCCAGTTGGTTTAATTTCTCCTGGAGTTCTAGGATTTTTTTGTCTTCTGATTTGTTATCTACGGATTGCCACATACGCACTCGGATTTGATTTCGAGTGCAAGGTTACCGAGATAAAAAAACTTCCTTATTGTAGTTGAATTCAAGTTGAATAAGATTTTTTCAGAGCCCACGTTCAGCGTACTCCGAAAAAGTCCGAACCAATTCGTTCAAATACGGACTGCCTTTTTCGATTTTACGCGCTTTTGCCGCATTCAACGTTCCTTGCCAATGTCCAATCCTGATATTGAAGAACCACATCAGGATTTGAAAGAAATCCTTCTTGGATAGTTTTTGGTCGTTGCTCGCCTTCACGGATTTGCTCTCATAAATCGCAACAAATAGCTCCACGAAGTCGACCTTTTCTTTTTGCCATTGGAGCAGCGTATTTGGACTACCCGGTGGAAACAAGCTGAGCTGTCCGGATTGCTGATCGTGAAGCTCGTGCTTAGTGGGGAGGAGGTGGTATGAAGAGGGCTTGTAGGAAGCGAAGAATCGTTCCAGGTGGGTTATGCGATGCTGGTAAAGTTGCTCTAGGGATTCAAGATGACGGTGCTGTACTTGGAAAAAGCTGAGAATTTTTTTTTATACCATCATCTTGAATGTGGTCGATTCGCGGTGATTTTACAAACTCTATGCGATGAAACAATGTGTCTAGATCGTTTTTGGGGAAGTACCAATGTCGGAACTCCCTGACTTCATATTTTGCCAAATCAAACTGCCGCTTGAGTTCATCCAGCTGGTTTAGTCTCAGATTGATTTCCTGTCCAATTTCTTGTTTGCAGGCGTTGTAGAAGTACTCCAGATGATGTTGGTAGCTGACGGGGTTGTTGTACCCGTTAAAAGTGATTTCAGAAGACATATCGTCTTCAAAAAGGTTGATCTGTTTTCGAACAGATCTAGGAAATACTTGGACTCTAGCCATTTTGACTTGTTCCAAAGCAGTGTTTAAGGTTTGGCTCATAAATGATTGTTTTTAAATTGATTAATATTAACAATCATTATCGGTCAAATAGGGTCAACTACAATGATAGAAATCTATCACGTAGATGTAAAATCACCGTTTGGCAATTGGCAATGGGTATATATATACCATTGCCATATTGCCATATAGATATGATTTTAGAAAATGCCTGGTTTTCCAATTTTCAAAAAGGCGGTGAATGCTCATTCGGTAACAGTTTGCAGCTTGGCGTTGTGAGTTTTAAAAATTAATACCTTTTAGCTTATTCATACATAACTAAAAAGTTCTCACGTGCACTTAAGCACATCTGCCTCCATTACGCCAAGCTGATATTAGCAGTAGGCTAGATTAGTTAATATTTCTATATTCTAATGGAGTCTTTCCAGTCTTTTGCTTAAATAATCTGCTGAAGTACTGTGGGTATTCAAATCCTAATGAGTAAGCGATTTCACTAACCGATTGATTGGTTTGCAAAAGGATATTCTTTGCTTGTTCAATCACGAAATAATGGATGTGATCCCGTGCGTTTAATCCTGTTTCTCTTTTCAGTAGATCGCTTAGATAACTGGGGGAGAGATTTACTTTGTTCGCTAAATATTTAACTGAGGGCATACCTTCATTTCTTTTTTCATCATTTTCAAAATAACCCTTCAAAATTTCTTCTACTTTTGAAACAACATCAAGATTTGCACTCTTTCGAGTGATGAATTGTCGACCATAATAACGAGAACAATAATTAAGCAATAGTTCAATATTTGATGCAATTAAAACCTGGCTATAACTATCTATGTTCTGCGTCAATTCGCCTTGAATTTTCACAATGCAATCAAATAATAATTGTTTCTCTTTGTCAGACAAGTGCAAGGCCTCTGACATTTCGTAAGTAAAAAAGGAGTAATCCTTCATCTTACTACCTAGTGCTGAACCTCTGATCAAATCCGGATGAAAGAATAATCCCCAACCCATCATGTCCTCTTTTACTTCAACATCGTTGTCAATGGTAATTACACGATTAGGAGCAATGCAAACAAGACTTCCATCTTGAAAGTCGAATGTTTTTCTACCGTAACGAATGTGATTACGGCAATAGTTTTTGAACATGATGGAATAAAAATCAGTCTTTATGCTGATTTCCTCATTTGTATATTCATTAGCCTTACTAAAATCCACAATCGCCACTAAGGGATGTTGAGCATATCCCAAATTCAAAAACTTGTAGAGATCGGATATGGTCTTTAAATGTAAAAGATCATTCATTGCTAGTTGAATTTAGGTATTCTAAATAAATAAATCCCCTTCTTTCAGCAAAATAATCAAGTGTCAAGACAGTACTTGCTTGTATTAATAATCCAAGACCCAAACCTCGCCAAAAGGAAGAATTCGCAGAAGCAAAGTAAAGAATTGCCCCAACGAATATCAATGCTATTTCCACATTACGATAAATCACAAAGTTTTTCATTACTTTTTCCATTCGAGGTATTTCATCCGTCTTGATTTTGACTTGATTGTTTTTTATATAATTCTCAACACGTATGATATCCTTGGGACTTCGATATATAAGTGATATGCCAACTATAATTTCCAATACCGAAACTAGAATAAACGGTATCGCAAATCCTCTCCAAAAAGAGGACGCTTTAAGAAATAACAAGTAACCGCTTACGACTAGACCAACAATTCCTACAACCAAAAAAAGATAACTTTCGGCTCTTTCGCCATTGAAATATTTTATAATGGGATTCATGTTTTACAATTTGAAAAACCTTTTATTCATACTTACTATGAAGTTATATCCGAGTAATTTGTTCATGAAATTATACATCTTCGCATCTTTACCTGCCATATATCGCAGTTTATTTTTCCCATCCGTCGCTGCTTCATAGATTACTTTTGTAACCACATCAGTTGTTGATGCGTTTTTTATCATTGATGGAAAAACACTGGTGATTTTAGTAACGATATTATCGTATTCCTTTAGATTTTCATTATGATTGAAATCGAATGAACGACCTGCAAAATCCGTTGCTATCGCGCCCGGCTCAACTATTTTCACCTTACCTCCGAATTGTTCGACTTCATATCTTAATGATTCAGAAATTCCTTCCACAGCGAATTTAGTACCATGGTATAGTGAGCCTAAGGGGAATGTCATTTTACCGCCCATAGAGGAGACATTGATTATTGTACCACTTTTATTTTGACGAAAATGCGGAAGTATTGCCCGGGTCACATCTAGCAACCCAATGACATTAGTGTTGAATTGTTTTAATACGCGTTCTCTTGGGAACGACTCTAATGGGCCATAGGCACCATATCCTGCATTGTTGAGCAGAATATCGATTTTTCCGAATTTTTGAATGCCTTGTTGTATGGCATTGTCAATGGAATCTAAATCCAGTACATCCAATCGAGTTACCAATACATTGCTCAATTTGTTTAACTCTGTTTCCTTCTCCGGATTTCGCATGGTAGCAACTACATTCCAATTTTTAGATTGAAATAATTTAGCAGTTTCCTTCCCGATGCCACTGCTAGCACCTGTGATTAAAATGGTTTGTTTCATTTTCTTTTTTTTACGAAACAAAACTCGCGGTAATGATTTACGCACAAGTATACAAATTCGGGTTGTTTGTATACTTTTTGGGGTTTCATGAACTAAGCTTACTGATAACTGGCTACTTGTAAGTTGTGGACAAAACGCTATGTCTTCTCCGGTGGGTTCTTTATATTTGTGTTGTCCAAAGGGAGACTAAAAGAGAGTCAAGTCCCCCAACTTTCAGACTTGGTTTCCTATTGGTGACCCCTTTGGCTAAAGAAAGACGTAGATCATTCGAAATCACATACTTAGGAGTCAAGGTTCATAGACCTCTCTCTCCGCAGACTAAAAAGCCAGCACATTGAGCTGGCTTTTTTTATGGGAAAAATGAGTCTGAACCAAAGGTTCAAGCGAAATTGGGCCCATAAAAAAAGAAAAGGGCGAAGCCCTTTCTAG
>JACCDN010041192.1_pt1 | contig 48784 bp, 45 predicted proteins | sample 7441691 | NCBI WGS metagenome assembly JACCDN01 (sample SAMN15323439, study PRJNA562643) | freshwater metagenome | isolation source: river surface water | place: USA:Blue River Watershed | collected 2017-08-16 | reverse complement strand
TTCCGCGGCGAGGAAGCCGTCACCTCCGCGCTCATCGAAGTCACCGAAGACAAGCCGGCCGTCTGCTACGTCACCAAGGGCCACGGCGAACTCGGCGTGGAGGACGCGTCGCCCGTCCGCGGGATGTCGCTCCTTTCGCGGCAGCTCCGCAACCGCAACTTCGAGGTCCGCGCGCTCGACCTCGCCACCGTCGGCGAAGTCCCACGGGACGCCTCGATGGTGCTCGTGCCCGGACCGCTGACGCCTTTCTCGGGCGCCGAAAACGACCGTCTCCGCAAGTACCTGCAGGAGCGCAACGGCCGGGTGCTCGCGTTGCTTGATCCGGCTCGCGACCACGGACTCGAGCCGGTGCTCTCCGAGTGGGCCGTGTTCACGCCCGACACCGAACTGCAGGAGCCTGACCCGGCGCGACGCACCACCGACGGCGACATCGGCCTCCTTCGCCTCGAAGCCAAGGAGCACCCTCTGACCAAACCTCTCCGAGAGCAGAACCTTCCGCTCGTCGCCGCCCGCCTGCGGCCCGCCCGCTTCGACGAAGGCAGCGCGCCGGACAGCACGCTCGGCGTCTGGCAGCTCGTCTTCTCGTCCGACGCCGCCTGGGGCGAGACCGATCCGGCCCGCCGTCCTCTGCGTTACGACCCTGACCGCGATCAGGCCGGCCCGGTCTGCGTCGTCGTCGCGGCCGAGCGCGCGACCGGCATCCGTCAGGGCGTCGGCGGCGCAGGCGGCCGCCTGGTCGTCGTCGGCACCTCCGAGATCGCCGCGAACAGCCGCCTAGACCGCGGCGGCAACCGAGCCTTCCTGACGCAGGCCGCCGCCTGGCTGAGCGACCGCGAGCGGGCCATCTCGCTTCCGGTCCGGGCCGGGGGTGAAGTCCAGCTGACCGCGACCGCCGCCGACTTCTGGGCCCTGGCTCTGCGGTTCGCCCTCATTCCGCTCGGCGTGCTCGCAGTCGGGCTTGCGGTTTCCGTGTGGCGTCGCAGGAGTTGACGTGCCCATGCGGATCTCCCGCACCACCGTCGTCCTCCTGCTCGCCAACCTGATCGCCTTCGGGCTGGTCTGGCGCGCCATGTCGGGGCAGACGACCCCCGTCGTCAGCCAGACGCAGCTCTTTCCGCCGAACCCCGCGCGCCTCGCGCTCGCCGAAGGCCCCGCGCGGATGCTCCTCGAGAAACGCCCCGCCGGCTGGCGCGTGCTCGAGCCCTTCGAATGGCCGGCGAACGTCTGGTCCGTGCAGCGGCTGATCGACGAGCTCCGCTTCATCAGCCCCGAGAGCGGCTTCGACGTCGCCGAGGTGACGGCCAACGGCGCGAGCCTCAAGGACTACGGACTCGAGCCGGCGCGATGGACCCTCAAGGTGACGGGCGAGACCGGCGCCGCCGTCGAGGTCAAGGTCGGCGTCCAGCCTTCGACCCGCCGCCACTTCCTGCTGACCGAGGACGGCCGCCGCATCGTCCCGCTGCCCGACGCGATGGCAGCGGCCTTGGGAGCGAACCCGGAGAGCTACCGGGTCGACCGCATCTTCGAGATCGCCGACTTCGAAGCTCGCGCCGTCTCGGTGCGCCAACGGGAGAAGGATGTCGAAGTCGTCACGGCGCTGGCCGCCGAGACCCGTCCGCGCGTCGGCCGTCGCGTGCAGCTGCCCGAGTGGCGCTTCGAGACCCCCTACGACGCCCCTGCCGATCCGGACGCCACGGCCCGCGCCGTCGGCGCGCTCGCCAACCTGCGCGCCACGAAATTCGTCGACCTGGCCGACGAGACGACCGGACTCGGCGCGCCTTTCCTGCGCCTCGCCCTCGAGGGCAACGCCCGTCGCCAGGTCCTCCTCGTCGGACGCCCCGCGCCCGGTCAGCCGAACCTGGTCTGCGCCAAGCTGGAGGATAACGCCGCGGTCTTCCTCGTCGAAGCGCGCGAGCTCCGCGAATGGCTCACGCCGCGCGCCGCGTTCGCCGACACGCGGCCCGCCGACTTCGATCCTGCGCTCGTCACGGGCTTCACCGTCTCCGCCGGCGGACGCTCCATCACCTTGCACCGGCTCGATGGCCTCGGCGAAGACGCGCGCTGGGAGATCCCCGTCGCGCCCGGCTCCACGGCGACGAAGCGACGCGAGGCGGACGCACGCCTGATCGGCCGTTTCCTCGCCGGGCTCTCGCAGCTGCGGGCGACCCGTCGCCCCGCGGCCGCCCCGGGCGGCCTGACGCTCCCCGCCGTCCGCGAACCCGTCGCGGGCGCCGCCGGCCAGACGGTCGAGCTCGAGTTCGGCGCCGACCGGATCGTGCTCGGCTTCAGCGACGACCCCGACAACGGCGCCGGCACCCGCCTCGTGCACGCCAAGGGCGCTCCGCTCGCGGCCGTGTGCGACGTCTCCTTCCTCGACGGCGGCCACCAGAACGTCGAACCCTCCGCCTGGCGCCGACGCGTCGTGGCCGCGCTGCCGCAAGGCGCCCGCGTGAGCGGGCTGCGCCTCACCGCGCGCGGCGACGGCAAGGTCGTCGGCGAAGCGCGCCTCGGACCGGACGGCAACTGGGCCGGCACGGGCCGGCTCGATCCCACCAGCGCCCGCCGCCTGGCGCTCGCGCTCGCCGAAGTCCGCGCGACATCCTTCCCCGGACGCGACGTCGGAGCCGGCGGCTGGAGCTACGAACTGCGCGTCACCGACCAGGCCGCGACCGGCGCCGGCGCCGCCAGCGAGACGATCCGCACCTACCTTTGCTCCGCTCCTCTCCACGACCGTTCGTTGCTGCTGCGCGACGAGGCGGACGACGATGACTTCATCCTGGAGCCGGCGCTCGCCGCGATCCTCGCCCCTCTGCTGACCGAACCCGGGCGATGAAACCGAAGCCCGGCAGCTCACCGTTGCGTCGCTTCCTGCGCGGGCTGACGAACACCTGCCTGCTGCTCCTCCTCCCGGTCCAGCTCGGACTCGCCTGGCTGGCCGGCCATGACGGTCCGGTCCGGCTGCCCGACTTCGTCGCCGAAGCCGTCACCGAGCGGCTCGCCGAACAGGGCGTCGACTTCCGCGCGCGCGGCCTGTGGATCCTGCCCGACCTCACGCTCGCGGCGGACGACGTCACGGTGTCGTTCAAAGGACTGACCGGCGAGGTCTTCGCCGCGACCCGCGCGGAGGTCGCGCTGCACCCCGCCCTGCTGTTCGCCGGCGAGATCTCGCCGACCCGCCTGCGCCTGAACGGCGGACGCCTGTGGTGTCCGGCTTCCGTCGCGCACGACGGCCGTCGCCGCAGCCTCGTCGAAGAGCTCACCCTCGACGTCGCCAAGGAAGGCCGCTGGGTCAGCCTGCGCACCGCGCAGGTACGCTCGGGCAAGATCACCTGCCACGTCAGCGGCGAACTTCCCGCCGGCCTGCTCCGTTCGGGCGCCGCGCCGGCGACCGAAACACCCCTGCCTCGCCGGCTCGCGGGGATCCTGGGCGCGCTCGACACCGCGGTCGCCGCGGCAGAGGGCTCGGGCGGCGCGACGGTGACGATCCGTTGCTCCGGACGCAGCGACGGCACCGCCGAACTTTCCGGACAAGCCCTGCTCGGCGAAGAATACGGCGAACAGATCGGACGCGTCAGCCTGCGCGGACTGCGCCTGCGCGCCGACGCGCGCTTCGCCGCCGACGGCGCCCTGCGCGACTGGAAGGTCGCGGGCGAAGCCGAGACGACCGCCTGGCGCGATGGCGCGACGCTGACGGCCGGCCGGCTGAGCCTGCGCGCGCGAGGCGAAGGATCCGATGGCGCGCTCAAGGCCGAGGCTGAGCTCTCGGACGTGCGTCTCGGCGAAACGCTCCTGCGACAGGTGAGGCTCAGCGGGGAGCGCGCGAAAGCGACGGCGCCGTGGACGCTCGCGTTCCGAGCCCACACCGCCGGCTCCTCCTTGAGCGGCACGGCGCGGACGACGGACGACGGGGACCGCCGCATCCTGATCGATCATGCCCTGGTCTCCGGCGCCGAGATCGCGGCGCATCCCGCGGTCGCGCCGGTGATGCTGGCCGCCGGGATCGACCTGCGCGGCGACCTGCTGCTCCGCGACGGCGAGCTCGTGCTGAAGCCGGACGGAAGCCTGCGGCAGGCGCGCGGAGAAATCGGCCTGTCCGGCTTCCGCGGACTCGGCCTCTCCGCCGAAGCGATCAGCCCCGGACGTGAGCTGCCGCTGCGCACTCGCTTCGACTTCTCGCCCGGCCGCGGCGAACAACCCTTGCAGCTGCGCGACCTGCGCCTCGCCTCCGTCGCCGGCGAAGCGGACTGCGCGTTGACGGAGGGCGGCCCCTTCCGGCTGACGCTTCAAGGCGACCTCGCGCCGGCGAGCCTCGACCGCGTGCTGGGCAACTGGTGGATCGACCTTTGGCGAACCTTCCTCGTGCAGGAAAACCCTTACGCTTTCATCGAAGTGCAAGGCCGATGGGGCGCGCTGACGAGCCGCACCAAGGGACGCGTGCTGATGCGAAGCTTTGATTTCATGGGCGCGCCGTTCCGCCGCGTGGAAGTCAGCGTCGACGCGGACGAACGTCGCACGCTGATCGGCCTGCATCGGCTGCAGGGCGGCCTGTCGGCCGAGGATGGCGAAGTCGAAGGATCCGCCACGTGGGATTGGTCGAAGCCGGGCGTGCTCGCCGGCCCGGTCGTGAAGGCTTCGGGCGACCTGCAGCCTTGGATCGCCGCGCGTTGCGCCGGCAAGGCTTTCGGCGACGCGCTCCGCGGGCTCGAGCTGCCGCGCGGACGCCGCTTCGCGCTCGAACTTGCTCCGCTGGAAAAAGGCCTCGACATCCGGACGACGATCGAAGCCGACGGCGCGTTCCGCGCATGGGGCATCGCCGGACGCGGGCTCAAGGTCGCGACGTCGAGCAAGACGGGCGGCATGCGCGTCGACGCGAAGCTCGGACTGGCCGACGGCGAAGCCGAACTCCGCCTCGACGGCGACCCCTTGCGCCAGACGGACGTCGTGCTGACGTTGAAGAACTGCGACCCGGCCCAGGTGGGACGAATCGTCAACGAGCTTGGCGAGCCGGCCGCAAAGCCCGCCGCGCAGAAAGAAGGCCGCGGCCGCCTCGACCTGGACTTCAAGGGTCGGATCGACCTGGAAGCGCCGCGTGAACTCCGCGGGCTGGGCACCTACACGCTGCAGGATCCGGAACTCAAGAAGGTGCGCCTGCTTGGGGGCATCTCGGGCGTGCTCGAGACCGTCGGAGTGGGGGCCACGACCTATGAACTGGACCGGGCAACGGGCACCTTCGGCTGCCTCTCGGGCCGGGCCTATTTCCCCGACCTGACCATCACCGGGCCGCAGGCCAGGCTGGAACTGGCGGGGGAGGTAGACCTTAAGGGCATGACCCTAGACTTCGTCGGGGACCTTTCCTTGCCCCGGAAACAAGGATTTAACCCCCTCGACATCATTAATTTGAACCGGGCCTTGGTCAGCCTCACGAAAATCAAGCTACAAGGCCCGCTGGAGAAGCCCGAAACCCGAGCCATTCCATCCCTTAAAGATATCGTTAAGCCAAACAAGGATAACAACTTGGGTAAGATACCCGCCGGCATTCTGGAATGAGGGTTGATTTGCCCCCCTGATAGCCTGTATCAGAGAGGTGCACCCCCCTCACGGAGGACATTACCTTGGACCTAATTAAGATTAAACAAGTCGTGGATTTGATGAAGAAGTCGGACCTTTCCGAGTTCGAGATCCAGGACCAGGACTTCAAGCTGCGCATCAAGCGTGACCTCCCCGGTCGCGCCCCGGTCGCCGCCCCGGCCGCCCCTGTGGCCGCCGCCCCCGCCCCCGTGGCGGCTGCTCCGGCCCCCGTGGCCGCGGCGCCTGCCCCGGCGGCCGCCCCCGCCGCCGCGGACCCCAGCATCAAGCTGGTCACCTCCCCGATGGTCGGCACCTATTACGCCACCCCGTCCCCCGACAATCCCCCGTTCGTGACCGTGGGCTCCCCGATCAAGGCCGACTCCGTCGTCTGCATCATCGAGGCCATGAAGGTCATGAACGAGATCCAGTCGGAGATCGCCGGTACGGTCGTCGAGTGCCTGGTCGCCAACGGCACCTCGGTCGAATTCGGCCAGCCGCTCTTCCGCGTGAAGGTCAGCTGAGCACGGTCCCCCGAGCATGAACAAGATCCTCATCGCCAACCGCGGCGAAATCGCCCTTCGCGTCATCCGCGCCTGCCGGGAACTCGGCATCAAGACCGTCGCGGTCTACTCCCAGGCCGACGAACAGTCGCTCCATGTGCAGCTCGCCGACGAGGCCGTCTGCATCGGCGCCGGCCCGAGCAAGGACTCCTACCTGCGCGAGGATCGCATCATCTCGGCCGCCGAGATCACCAACGTCGACGCCATCCACCCCGGCTACGGCTTCCTTTCCGAGCGCGCCGGCTTCGCCGAGAAGTGCGCCGCCGCCAACATCAAGTTCATCGGCCCGCGCCCCGAAGCCATCCGCATGATGGGCGACAAGGCCATGGCCCGCCAGACCGCGGCCGCCGCCAAGGTTCCCTGCGTGCCCGGCACGGACGGCCCCGTCGACAACCAGCGCGAGGCCATCAAGGAGGCCCAGCGCATCGGCTTCCCCGTCATCGTCAAGGCCGTCGCCGGCGGCGGCGGCAAGGGCATGCGCATCGTGCACAACGCCGCGGCGTTCCCCAAGGAATTCGAGAGCGCCCGCTCCGAGGCCGAGAAGGCCTTCGGCGACGGCCGCGTCTACATCGAGAAGTACATCGAGCAGCCCCGCCACATCGAGTTCCAGCTCCTGGGCGACGAACACGGCAAGGTGATCCACCTCGGCGAACGCGACTGCTCCGTGCAGCGCCGCCACCAGAAGCTGATCGAAGAGTCCCCCTCCCCCTTCCTCACCCCCAAGCTCCGCGAGGAGATGGGCAAGGTCTCCGTGCGCCTCGCCGAGAAGATCGGCTACCAGAACGCCGGCACGATCGAGTTCCTCGTCGATAAGAACGGCAACTACTACTTCATGGAGATGAACACGCGCATCCAGGTGGAGCACGGCGTCACCGAAGAAGTCACGGACATCGACCTCGTCCGCCGCCAGATCCTCATCGCCTGCGGCGAGAAGCTCGAGCTCTCCCAGAAGGACATCAAGATGAACGGCCACGCCATCGAGTGCCGCATCAACGCCGAAGACCCGGCCCGCAACTTCGCCCCCAGCCCCGGCACCATCGGCCTCTACTACACCCCGGGCGGCCACGGCGTGCGCGTCGACTCCCATTGCTACTCGGGCTACGTCATCCCGCCCCTTTACGACTCCATGGTGGCCAAGCTGATCTCGGTCGGCGCGACCCGCCAGAAGGCCCTGGACCGCATGCACCGCGCCCTCGGCGAGTACATCATCCGCGGCATCCACACCACGATCCCGGTCTGCCGCGCGATCATGAAGGACCCGGCCTTCCGCCAGGGCGGCGCGACGACGAAGTACCTCGAGGACTTCTTCGAACGCACCCCGAAGGAACTCTGGTCCGCCGCGCCGCTCACCTGAGCGGCCGTGCCGCCGACGATGAGCGCCCCGCAGCGCCCGACCCCCGCCGCCACCGCCCGCCTCAGAACGGGCGGTGATTGTTTACGCTACGCGAACCGGCTCTTCAAGTCGGCCGGCGTGGCCCATGGCCAGGGCTTCGTGAACGCCGAAGAGGAGTCGCTGACCCTGATGGGGCACGCCACCGGCCTCGCCTGGGAGAAGCTGCCCTCCTGCTTCGAGCGCGCCCTGACGGCCAAGGAAAAGGCCGCGTTCCTCACGCTCGTCGAGCGTCGCGTCTTCGACCGCGTGCCGACCGGCTACCTCGTCGGCGAAGCCTGGCTCGGCGGCCTGCGCTTCCGCGTCGACGAACGCGTGATCATCCCGCGCTCCTATTTCGTCGAACTCATCCCCGAGGCCATCCCGCAGTGGCTGCCGCCCGTCGCGCAGGTCACCGACGTCGCCGACGTCTGCACGGGCTCCGGCTGCCTGGCCATCCTGCTCGCCAAGCGCTTCCCGAAGGCGCACGTGCACGCGACCGACCTTTCGGCGCAGGCCCTCAAGGTCGCCGCGCTCAACGTCGCCGACCACAGGCTCGCGAAGCGCATCACGCTGCACGAGACGGACACGATGACGGCGCTGGCCAAGGGGCCGAAGTTCGACCTCATCCTCAGCAATCCTCCCTACGAGCCGGAAGGCATCTACCGCCGCCTGCCGGCCGAGTTCAAGAAGGAGCCGAAGGGCTCGCTGGTCTCCGGCAAGGACGGCCTCGACGTGATCCGCAAGCTGCTCGCCCAGGCGCGCGAAGCGCTGAAGCCGCACGGCGTCCTGGTGATCGAGGTCGGCGGGCTGCAACAGGCGATGCATCAGGCCTGGCCGAAGCTGCCGATCCTGTGGCTGCCGACGGTCGACGGTTCGGACTGCGTCTGCCTCATCCACGCCTCCGACCTCCGCCGCGAACTGCCGTCACCAGGCGCGCGGCGCGGGCGTTGATTCGAGACGATCCTGCGCGGGCTTCGGCAGCTTCGGGAAGAAATCCAGGCCGGTGAGCTCCTCCACGCGGCGGATGCTGACGACGTAGCGCGTGAGCTCGGCGTCACGCCACTTCTCCTCGTGGGGGACGAGGTAGGCGATCGCGCGGACGCCGCCCACGGCTTCGTCGTAGTCGGAGATCACCATCCAGAAAGACGTCGGCACGGGCACCCGGCCGACCTTCTTCGACGGCGAAGCGAAGACCGGGCCGACCTGCACCCAGACGGTGCCGTAGCGTTCGACGTAACGCTTCATGATGCGCTGCTCCATGTCCTTCCAGAGGCCCGCGTTGAGCGCGTGCAGCTGCGGCACGATGTTACTGAGGAGAAAGGTCTCCTTCTGGGCCTCCTCGCCGTAGCAGACCGAGATCGCGTAGTTCGGCGCGAGGTGTCCGCGGTCGTAGCCGGAGCGGACGTATTCCGAAGTCGTCACGCGCGCCGCGGTGCGGGGGTCGGACTTGAAGGACGACGGGCGCTCGAGGTGGACGTCCTTGTAAGGAAAGACGCGGTAGGAAGACCAGCGCGGCGCGGGCAAACCGTCGTCATAACCGACGGAGTAACCGCGGTTCACGAGCCTCTTGAGGCCGAGGCGGTCGGCGGGCTCGCCGTAAGGCGCCGTCGCCGTCGGCTCCGGAAGGGGCGCCGATACGACGTCTCCGCGGACGACGACGGTCTGGTCGGCGAGACGATCCAGCGCGTCGACGACCTTGCGCGGGGTCGTGCCGTCTTCGCGGACGACATCGACCGTATCGAGCACGCGTTGCTCGATGGCGACCTTCTGCGGACGCTCCGAAAGGAAGTAGACCAGCGCGAGGATGCCCGTCGCGAGCAGGACGAGCAGGCAGACCCAGCCGAGGAAGCGGAGCAGGTTCCGGATCATGTCAGCGCGTCAGGTAATAGCACTGCCAGGCCCAATGGGCCGCGAGCAGGAGGATGAGCGTCACCCGGAACCGGCGCGCCTGCGTCGGCTCGACGAAGAAGCGGAGCCGCAGCGTGTCCCGGCGGATCCAGAAGACCGCCGCATAGGCCGTCCAGAGGCTGGCCAGCACGACGACCAGGAAGAAGCCGGGGTGATAGAGGAAGGCCTGGCCGAAATCCAGGTTCACGAGATTACGGGCGCAGCGCGTGCCGCCGCAGCCCAGGCAAGGCAGCCCGGTCAGGCGGATGAAGAAACATTGCGGCAGCTGCAACCCCGACAGGAACCAACCCCACGCGAAGACCGCGCCCGCCACGAACGCCGCCGGCCAGACGAGCTCGTGATTGAGCTCGCCCGGGTAGGCTGGTCGGCGGATCGCCCGGATCACGGATCGAAGGCTCAGACGCCGCCGGGACCGAATCCGCCCAGCAGCATGTACGCGATGAACATGAAGGCGAAGCAGCCGCAGCAAAACGCGAACCAGACGAAACACGTGATGCCGAACTGGGCCCAAGGGCTGATGCCGGTGGCGGCGCCGAGCGCGCGGTAGTAGGCCACGCAGACAGGCACGAGGACCACGAGGCTCGCGAGCATCTGCGTCGCGATGCTGAAGCCCAGCAGCTGCAGCGGGGCCATCAGCACGACCAGCGCCGCCATCACCAGCAAGCAGGCCGACACCGTACGCTCAAGCGGCACACGGTAGCGGAAGACCCGCTGACCCAGCCAATGCAGGACGCCCAAGAAAGCGTAGACGAGCGGAGCGAAGGCGAGGCCCATGAACGCGCCGATGAGCGTGAAGGCGACGGGGGCCGGCTGAGCCTGCGCCATCTGCTCGGCGGCGTTGTCGAGCTGCGGGATATCCAAGCCCTTGAGGAATTCGCCGAGCTGGGCGTTCTTATCCCCGAAGGCCAGCAGGGCGAACAACTGGAAAGGCAGCGAAAAGAGGATGCCGACGTAGCAGAAGATCAGCCAATCCCCGAAGGCGTATCGTCCGGAGGCGAGGGAAGCCGGGCTTGAGATCACCGCCTTGATCGTGGCGAAGAAGGAGCCGAGCGACTTGCCCTGCTCCCACGGCACGGCCGAGGAAGCCGGCGCGTCCGCGGCGGGGGCGCCCGGCGAAGAGGGCGCGGCCGAGCCACGGAACTCCGGCCAGTCGCCCAGCGGCATCCAGGCCTGCATGCCGTCGCGCCAGGCGAGGTCGGTGGCATGGAAACGGCCGGAGGAAAGCCCGGCGACGACGTCTTCGGAAGCGAAGACGCCGAGCTGGACGGAATTGCGGGCGACATGGATCTGCATGGGAAATCAGCCGGCGAAGTTCTTGGCGATCGCCGCGAACAACATGGCGTAGATGCCGCAGACGCAGAGGCAGGGGATCACGACGAGCGAGACCACGACCTTCCACCAGGCGATGCGGTGCACCTGCGAGTGGGCGATGATCGCCGCGACGAGCTGCCAGGGCATCGCGACGTAGTTGAGGCAAGGGACGAACAGGAACGGCATGAACGCGCCGTAGGCGTAGGCGTTGGCACGATAGGTCTGCGCGTAGCCTCCGGAGGGCCCCCAAGGCAGCAGGAGCAGGTGCGTGACCGCGGCGCCGACGAAATTGAAGAGCGGGATGAAGAGGAAGAACACGGCCAGGCAGGCGGAGATCGCCAAGGCCGCGACAAGCGGGCCGACTCCCGCGACCCAAGCCAGGAAGGGGTCGTTGCTGACGCCGGGAAAGCCGGCCGCCCCCACCGAGGCCATCGCGCCGAAGAGGGCGCCGTAAAGCAGGCTGCCGCATAGCCAGGCCGGCAACAGCGACCAATAGGTGAAGGAGATCGGGCGGGCGTAGCCGCCGTCGCGAAGGTTGGCGAACGTGCGCACGGGATCGAGCGCCACCTCCTTGATGGTCGCGATGAAATTACCGACCGAGGCACCACGCTCCCAGGAAGGCATGGCGGGAGCGTCCGCAGGCTGAGCATGACCCGAAGGAGAAGGCGGCACGCCGGCCCCACGGAACTCAGGCCAGTCTCCTAGCGGCGTCCAGGCGGCGAGACCCTCGCGCCAGGCGAGGTCGGTGGCATGGAAGCGGCCGGAGGAAAGCCCGGCGAGGATCTCATCCGGAGCGAAGACCCCGAGTTGCTGTTGCTGGCGCGCGACGTGGATCTGCATGACCTTTTGATAGGCGTGGCGGAGTCCCTCGCAAGCCTAGCCCCCGCTCAGCCCATCGGACGGAAGAAGGGCCAGACGGCCAGGGCCATGAAAACCACGGCCACGCAGCCCGCGCCGAAGCCCGCCACCGCCAGAGCCAGGACGGACTTCCAGGCGGATTCACGATGGGCGGACGGCAGGGCCATCGCCAAGTAGGCAAGGGTCAGCAAAGGCGCGAGCATCCATCCGCACGGGATGATCGCGGGCATGAGCATCGCGCCGACCACGTAGGCCACGACCCGGAAGGTCGCACGCAGGCCCGCTTTGCCTCCGCCGAACAAGACGAGCACGGCGTGCATGAGGCAGGCGCCGCCGAAGGCCGCGGCGGGCATGACGAGAGGAAATCCCACGAGGAACGCGGCGAGGCGTCCGAGGTCCAACGAGGCGGGCGGGATGGCCGGCGCGCCCGAGAGGATGCGGGCGGTGATGATTTCGGACGCCGCTCCGCCCGCGTAAGCCAGCTGCGCGTAAAGGAATGGGGCGACCAGGAAAGCGGCGACGAGCAACCACACGACGGATCGCCCGCGGGCGGAGTCTCCCACCGGTGACCGGAAAACGGCGCGAGGCTCGCGCCAGATCGCACGCATGGTCTGGGCCCAAGCCGTCCAACCCGGCCACGGTTTGGATGAGGCGTCGAAAGCGAGCGCCGGCGGCGGCGCGAGCACGCGGAAGGCCCCGACCGCGGGCGCGAATTCCGGACGTGCGCCCAGAGGCACCCAGGCCGGCTCGCCCTCGCGCCAGGAGAGCGTCGACGCGGCGAGTCGTCCGGTGGCGAGCCCGGCTTCGACTTCCTGTGCGGTCAGCACGCCGACGCCGATCCCTCGCTCGGCGAGGTGATAGGGATCGGAACTCATGTCGTCGGAAAAGTGGTGAGGAGGGCGGGGATCGAACCCGCGACCCGCAGCTTAGAAGGCTGCCGCTCTGATCCAACTGAGCTACCCCCTCATGAAAGTGACCGTAAGACGGCCACCCCGAGCAGGCAAGCCGTCAGCCGACTAGCAGACCAGGTCTCTGAAGTTGTGGAAATCCGCCGAAAGCCCGCCGGGCATGCCCTTGTTGATCACCGAGACGGCGTCATGGGAATGCAGGGACTCGAGGTGCGAGCAGGCGATGACGAAGTCGCGGACGCGGACGTCGCCGTCGTACTGCTCATAAACGACGCGGGCGGCGTCTTCGACGAACTTGGAGTAAGCGCCGTTGAGCTCGGCGAAAGCCTGCTCGTCCTCGCGCTTGACCATCACCTGGGTCTCCGTCTGGAGGCCCTTGAGGCAGAGTTCCTTCATGTCCTCGACATAGAGGGACCGGCCGGGGGACACCTCGGCGACGACGCGGGCCTTGGAGCGCTGCGAGTGCGGGATGCCGTAGGCGCTGCGCTCCTCGCGGGCGTGCTCGGTGAGCTCGGCCGAGCAAGGGCAGGCGGAGGAGTAGACGAAGTCGAAATGGACGTAGCGGCGGAGACGGTCGAGGTCGTCGATCGTGCCTTCGAGCACCGCGCGGTAATACTGCCAGCCCTCGAGGCCGGAGCGGAGGGACTTCTGGAGGATCGGGTAGCGGAACTCGACGAGGATGCGGGCGCGGCTGCAGTCGAGGTCCTTCTTGTAGCGGATGAGGACTTCCTCGAGGAGCTCATGCGAGAGCACGCGGTCCTTGAACTCGTAGAAAGTCCGCATGATGCGGGACATGTTGATGCCCTTGCGGTCGGCCGCGAGGGACACCGATCCCGTGATCGTGCACTCGAGGGGGATCGGCTTGCCGTCGCGGGTGGCGACGAGCATCGGCAGGTGGAAGCCGGAGATGCCGACGTGCTGGATCGGGACGTTGGCGCCCTGGATCAGGGAGGCGTCCTTGTTCTGCATGTCCGGCAGCGTCGCCCGGTAGGCGTCGTCGGCCCGGAAATTCCGGTCGTAGCGGCGGGAGAGATCCCGGCTGCGGGGCGGATGTTCGGCTCGGCTCATGACGAGGAGGGTGGAAGGAAAGTCCGGGCAGGCAAACCGGCCGGGGAGAAAATGCCCCCTGCGCTGGAGCCACCTGCCGGATTTGAACCGGCGACATTCTCATTACGAATGAGATGCTCTACCAGCTGAGCTAAGGTGGCGGCGCAGAGGAAGGAAGAACATGGGCGGCCCGAGACGGAAATCAAGCCTTGGCCACAGGGGAAATGCCCTCGCCAGCCGCGAAAATTAAGGCAAAGGTGGCCTTAGCCCATGCGAGCCGCCCTGATCGCCCGCCAGTTCGACGTCCAAGGACGGCTCGTGACCGTGGAGCCCTACGGGTCGGGCAACGTGAACGACACGTATCTCGCGATCTTCCGGACGACCTTCTCGGAGCAGCGCTTCATCGTGCAGCGCATCCGCAAGGCCGTCTTCCCGCAACCGGAGGTGATCATGCAGAACATGCGCGTGCTCACCGACCATTGCCACGCCAAGCTCGAGACCGAAGCGGAAGGCGCGGACCGCATCTGGCAGCTCCCGAAGATCATCCAGACCAAGGCGGGCGAAGACTGGGTGACGGACGCCGACGGCGACCTCTGGCGCGCGATCTCCCAGATCGCCAGCGCGCAGGCCTACGAAAAGGTGCGCAACCCGGAACACGCGCACGAGGCAGGCATCGTGCTCGGCCACTTCCACCGCATGGTCAGCGACCTGCCCGCGGAGAAGCTCGGTTACGCCCTGCCCGGCTTCCACGTCACGCCGGGCTACCTCGCCAAGATGGACGCCGCGCTCGCCACCCCCGGCGGCCAGGAACGCCTCAACGCCTCGGTCGAGGCCAAGCGCGCCGTCCGGTTCGTCGAAGCGCGTCGCGCGCGCTGCGCGGTGCTCGAGGAAGCACGCGCCCGCGGCGACCTCACCCTGCGCACGACGCACGGCGACCCGAAGGTCGGCAACATCATGATCGACGAGGCCACCGGACGCGGCACCTGCATCGTCGACCTCGACACCGTGCAGCCGGGACTGGTGCATTATGACATCGGCGACGCGACGCGCTCGGTGTGCAACCCGGCCGGCGAAGACGCGCCGGAGCTGGGTTCCGTGGTCTTCGATCTCGATCTTTTCACCATGTTTTACAGGGGTTATCAGGCCCATGCGCAGGATTTCCTGAGCCCGGCCGACCGCCGTCACCTGTTCGACTGCATCCACCTGATCCCGCTCGAACTCGGCCTGCGCTTCCTCGCCGACCACCTCGCGGGCGACGTGTACTTCAAGGTCCGCTATCCGGGCCACAACCTCCGCCGCGCGCTGGTGCAGTTCAAGCTCGCGGAGAGCATCGAAGCCCGCGAGCCCGCCATCCGCAAGGTGCTCGGCGAACGCTGATGACGCGCGATCTTTCCGCCTTTTCGCCGACGCTCTGGATCGCGGCCGCACTCCTGGCCGCGCTCATGGTCCGAGGGGCCTGGCGCGGTTATCGTCGCGGCCCGCTCCGTCAGCTCGCCGGACCCGCCGCCCTGACGGTCGGACAGCTCTGCGGCTGGCTCTTCGGCGGCGAACTCGGCCACGCCCTGCTCCAAGGCACCTCATATCCGTGGATGCTCCGCGGCGTCACCGGCGTGGTCGGACTCGCCTGCGTGAGCGGCCTTCTTTGCTACGCCCTGCTTTGGCGACTAGGTCGGCTGCCCGAGGGGCAGGACGAAGCCGAGAGCCCGGTGCTCGGCGCCTTGGTCGGCTGCTGGACCGGCGCCCTCTACTTCCTCCTTCTGGTCGGCATCATGGCCTCGGTGGCCTCGGTCTATGACCTGCTCGCCCGGCCAGGCAGCCAGGCCAAGCATTGGACCGTCGAACTGCGCGACGAACTCGCCGCGACGCCCCTTACCAGGGAGCTCAAGGACTGGTCGCCGATCCCCGACGAACAGAGGACCTTGGTGCGACAGACCCGCCGACTCATGGCTGACCCCGAGGCCCGCCGCCGCTTGATGGCTCAGCCTGAAATCCGCGCGCTGGCCGCCCACCCGACCCTTTACCAAGCATGGGAGGATAAAAAGGTTCGTGAACTGTTGAATAACAACGACTTAAGTAGTTTTATTGATCACCCTAAAGTGCGCGCTGTCCTGGCCGACGAATTGCTCCAAAAAGAGGCGGAAAGGGTCAATTTAGCCAAGGTCATCGACCGGGCGCTTCAGCCCGTTAAAAAATAAGGGGTTTAGTGATTTTTTGGTAGTCCAAGGCTGGGTTTTGCCTATCTTAAAACCTCCCTCCCCACTCCCATGAACAAGTTCTCGTTCCTCCTGGCCGCTGTTTGTGTCTCCCTGAATGCTCAGGAAGCCAAGCCCGCCGACACCAAGGCCGCTGCGCCGGCACCGGAGGTCAAGCTCACCAGCGCCGGGGCCAAGTCCGAGCCCAAGGCTTATTTCGCCGAAGTCTGGGTCGGCAAAAGCATCGGGGAATGCCTGAACTTCCAAAAGAACATCCAGGTCCTCAGCCAGCAGGTGGAGGAGCTGAAGCGCCTGCAAATCTTCCTCGATAACGCCCTCACCACCCCCGAAAAAGAGGCCCGCGGCCATGAAATCGCAGCCAAGAGCGCCAAGCTCAAGGGAGATAATGAGTCCATGACCAAGCTTTACAACGGCTTCAGCATCGACCGCCCCTACCAGTTCGTCGCCACCAAGGCCGTCATCGCCACGCCGATCTCCAACGAAGAGTTCGCCAAGATTTCCGCCGCCAAGGACTTCAAGCCCGAGTCCATCATCTCGACCGGCGAAAAGCGCTTCCAGATCCGCGACACCGTCACCGGCCAGGTCGAAGTCGAAACCTTCGGCCTTTCCCTCAAGCGCATCACCGACGCCAAGGCCCAGCTGCAGCAGCTCATCGACCTTCAGCCCCGCCTGACCAAGGATGACGACAAGAAGAAGGTCGAAAAGGCCATCAAGGAAATCCAGGACGACCTGAGCCAGAACCTCGAGGAATTCAAGAAGAGCCGCGGTTTCGACTTCAACGCCGAAGCCATCACCCTGCCTTCCGAGGCCAAGCTCTCCGTCCAGATCACCGAAGAAGAAAAGAAGGCCATCGAAGCGAAAGCCCCGACCGCCGCTGAAAAGAAGTAATCCCCCTTATCCCTAACCCCACCCCACCCTAACATGTCCGCCACCGAAACCCCCGCCGCTCCCGCCGAAGCCCCCAAGGGCCCGGTGATTGAACTGATCCCCCTGGGCCAGAACCTGGGACGCGTCGTCCTGACTATCTCCAACCAGGGTTCCCTCGCCCGCTTCCAGCAGGAATTGCAGACCCTGGGCCAGCATTTTGCCCGCATCCAGCAGCTCCAGCAGCGCATCCAGGTCGCCCTCACCACCGTCGAGCGCGACGCCCTCGTGAAGGTCGGCGAAGCCGAACTCAAGGACTTCAACGAGAAGGACGCCGTCTTCGCCAAGGTCTGGGGCTTCAATGTCCCGGCCATCGCCAACCGCCAGTCGACCTTCGTCAACACCGCCCTGCGCCTCTTCGCCGTCGTCTCGGAAGAAGAAGCCGCGAAGGCCAAGGCCGACAAGAACTTCAAGGAAGAGCAGCTCATCGTCCGCGGTGACCGACGCCTCCTGCAGACCGCGGAAATCCGCGGCCTCGAACTCGTCGTCCAGTTCGACCAGTTCGCCAAGGTGCTGCAGGCCCGCCGTGACGCCGTGATCCAGCTGACCGAACTCCTCAAGCGCGCCGAAAAGGACGAAGACAAGGCCCGCATCCAGACCCAGCTCGACCAGACCCTTGAGCTCCTCAACAAGGGCAACAAGGAGATGGCTGAGAGCGTCGGCTACTCGATCACCCACAACTACGAGGTCGAAGTGCTCGAGTCCAAGTTCGTCATCCTGCTCAACCAGGAAGAAGTGAACCAGGTCGTCGCCGCCGCCCAGCAGCAGCAGGCCGCCGCCGCGCCGGTCGCCGTCGAGGCCCCGAAGCTCGAGAAGAAGGCCGAGAAGAAGAACTGAGCCCTCGCTCAGCTTCCCGATCAGGCCCGCCTTCACCGGCGGGCCTTTTTCTTGCTCAGAACAGCTCGCCCTGCTGAGCGTCCTCGGCGGGCTTCGCCTTGGCTTTCGGCTTAGGCGCGAGGACCGGCGCATCAGCGACCGCCGGCGCGGACGGGGCCCGTCCGTGCTTCGCCTGGTAGCGACGCAGCGTCGAGTGCATCTCCATCTCGGAGAGGAAGGCTTCGACTCCCGCGACGTCCTCCGGGACCGGCGATCCGGGCTCGAACTCGAAATCGGTGCGGAAGGTGACGAGACGGAGGTTGCCGCGGATGCGTTCGGCCTCGGCCTTGACCTGTTCGCGGAAACGTTCGGGCTGCAAGGTGTCCGCCGCGGCGAGGACCCCTTCGAGGTCCCCGTATTCCGTCAGCCATTTAACGGCGGTCTTCGGGCCGACGCCCTTGAGTCCGGGGATGTTATCCGAGGCGTCGCCGACGAGGGCGAGGTAGTCCGCGATGCGTTCCGGCGGCACGCCGAACTTCTCCGTCACCGCGGCGGGATCCAGGCGACGCCAGCCAAGCGCCGGATTGGCGGTGGGCGGCGGGGCGAGCTGCACGACCGGGCCGCCGACGCACTGACCGAAGTCCTTGTCGGCGCTGACGATCACGCACGCGTCGCCCGAGGCGGAGAGGATGCGCACGGCGGTCGCGATGAGGTCGTCGGCCTCGACGCCACGACGCTCGAACACCTGGAAGCCGAGAAGCCTGGTGAGGCGCTTGATCTCCGGAAGCTGGAGGACGATGTCCTCCGGCGTCTCGTCGCGCTGGGCCTTGTATTCCGGCAGCACCTCCAGGTGACGGTCGGAGCCGCCCAGATCGAAGAACACGGCGCAGCGGTCCGGTTTCTCTCCTTCCCTCAGGTCGAGCAACGCCTTCATCCAGCCGTGCAAGGCGCCCGTGGGAAACTGGTCGGACTGACGGCGAAGGTTGGAACGCTCCATCGCGAAGTGACTGCGGAAGACCAGATTGAATCCGTCGATGAGCAGCCAACGCATGCGGGGATTGTCGCTTCGCCCCTGCGGAGCATCGAGAAAAAAGCAGGCCCGCCATGAGGCGGGCCTGTCGGACCGGACGGATGTCTCGGCTTACTTAGCCGGCTCGGTGGCGACCGGAGCGGGTTCGGTCGGAGTCGCGGCTTCGATCGGCTCGCGATAGACGGCGCCGGCCGGCGAGATGAGCGTCGGATTGGAGAAGGTCGCGCCAGCGCGCATGCCCGGATGGGTGCTGCGGAGGGTGGCGCCGCCGGGAGAGACCAGGTTGGCGGTGACGAAGACCATGAGGCTGCGCTTCTGGACGCTCTTGCCGCTGGAGCGGAAGGCCGCGCCGATGATCGGGATGGAGCCGAGGACCGGGACCTTGTCGTCGACGGTCTTCACTTCTTCGCGGGTCAGGCCGCCGATGACGACCGTGGCGCCGTCGAAGACGGTGACGTCGGTCGTGACTTCGCGGGTGCTGAAGATCGGCTGGAAGAAGCCGGAGGGGACGGTGACGGTCACGCCACCGGTCAAGGCGACGGAGGTGCCGCCGTACTCGACGAAGCCTTCGAACTCGGTGACCTTCGGCTTGAGGTTGAGGGCGATGGAGTCATCGGCCGCGACGGTCGGGGTGACTTCGAGGGTCACGCCGACTTCCTGGACGGTGAAGTCCTGGGGCGTACCGGCCGTGATCGCGACGGAGGTGTTGGCGGCGCCAAGGGCACCACCGCCGCCACCCTGACCGACGTTGGACTGGATGTCGCCGTAGGCCTGCGGATAGCGGAGGAGCTGGGCCACCTTGATGACCGCGGTCTTGCCGTCGAGGACGGTGAGGCTCGGGGAGGACATCAGGTCGCTGCCGGCGGTTTCTTCGATCGCGCGGATGGCGACCGAGAGGGTCTCCTGACCGAGGACGCTGACCGTACCGGAGTAGGTGTTGGCGATGCTACCGAGGTTCATGCCTCCCGGGAAGCTCGGAGCGAGGTTCGGGAAGGTCTGCGTGTTGTTGGTGGTGACGGGCGGGGTTCCGGTGGTGATCTGACTGTTGATGGTCAGGTTCTTCGGAGCGGTGTTGTTCTGGGCGAACACGCGGTTGATCGAACGCAGGTTGCTCGCGGCGTTGACGTTGCCGTTGCCGCCGTCGGTCGGCGCGAGGGTCCAGTTGACGCCGAGCTCGTTGAGGGCCTTCTGTTCGACTTCGATGAACTTGGCTTCGATGTGGACCTGCTTGATGTCCGAGTAGCGACGGATGATGTTCTTCACGCGGTCCAGGTTCTTCGGGCTCTGCGTGACGATGAGGCGGGTGCCGTCGAACGAGAGGGTCGCCGGGGGCTCGAACGGAACGCCCGAGCGGGTGAGGAAGCTCTTGATCGCGTTTTCCTGCGGGTTGCCTTCGGCAGGGCCGGCCGCGCCGCCGGCGCCGCCGAACGGGTTGGCCGCCGCGCCGCCCGGAGCGGTCGTGTTGAGGCCCTGACCGGTCATCTTGACGACGGCGGCCTGGGTGAGTTCGAAGAACTGCGTGTCGAGGAGGCCGTCGCCGGCGTCCTTACGGACTTCGACGATGCCCGACGGGCTGACGGAGAAGCTGTAGCCGACGCGCTTGCAGAGGTAGTCGAGGGCCTGGAAGACCGTGACGTCGCGGAGCTGCAGGTTGACGGTGGGGCTTTCGCCGCCGTCGGTGACAGGGACGATGTTCACGCCCTTCTGATCCTTGTCGTAGGTCTGCGAGAGGCTCGAGAGCTTGGTGAGGGCGCGGTCCAGGGGTTCGTCGCGGGCGATGAAACCTTCGGGGAGGCGGATCGTCTTCATCTTCTCGGTCACCGGGTCGTTGCCGTTGCCGAGGTCCGACTTGACGTTCTCGCGGTTGAAGACTTCCGGAAGCTTCCAGCTTTCGTCGAGCAGCTCGAGGAGCTTGCCCTTGGTCACGCCGCGGTTCCACTGGCCGGAGTTTTCGGAGAGCATCTGGCGGATGCGGATCTGGTAGGCCTTGGACTCGGAGTTGTTCGGCTGGTACTGGAGGACTTCGCGGTATGCGTCGAGGGCGCCCTGATAGTCGCCATAGAGGTAACGGGCGCGTCCCTTGACGAGGAGCTCGTTGACCTTGTCGTCCTTGTTACGGACGCCCGGGGAGAGCTCGTCGATGTTGCGGAAGGTCGGATCGTTGCGCTTGGCGTTGAGCTCCTTCTGGAGGCGGGCCACGGCGGGGTCGTCTTCGCCCTTGAGCTTGGCGTAGTCGGCCACGAGGGCGTTGGCACGGGTCATGTCGCGCGCTTCGATGGCGATGAGGGCGCGGCGGGCGAGGGCGGAGCCCTTGGCGGCCTTGATGCGCTCCTTGAGGTCCTTGTTCGTGAGGCTTTCGGAACCGAGGGCGCGGTCGGCCGCGTCGAGGTCGGAGATGGCCTTGTCGACGGATTCAGCGGTGCCCTTGCGGAGCAGCTTTTCGGCGGCGTCGACGGCGTCGTCCTGCTTGGAAAGGGCGGCGGCGTTGTCCTTGGCGAGGCGCTTGACCTCCGCCTGGGCGGCGGCGGCGCCACCGGCGTCGCGGAGGACGGCGACTTCCTGTTTGGCGAGGGAGATGGCATCGCGCAGCTTCTGGGCGGCGGCGGTGGGGATGGCGGCGATGGCGCCGGTGGCGCCGTCGAGGATCTCCTGGGCACGCTTCAGGTCGCCGGCCTTGGCCTTGGCCCTGGCGGCTTCGATCGCACGGGAGACTTCATCGAAGCGGTTCTGGTGGGCGTTCGCGACCTCATCGAGGGCGCTGGCGGCGGCCGGGGTGACGGCGGCGACAGGCGCGGCCGAGGCATCGGACGGAGCGGCGGCCTTGGCCGCGGCGGCCGCGTCGGCGGCCTGCTTGGCAGCAGCGGCTTCGGCGAGGGCGGCCTTGACGGAGGTCAGGCCTTCGCTGGCTCCCAAGTCCTTGGCGTCGATGGCGAGGATCGCCTCGAACTTCTCCTTGGCGACCTGGAGATTTCCTTCGTCACGGGCCTTCAAGGCTTCGGCCAGGAGCAGCGGCTTGCGCGCGACGGCGTCGCCATCTTGGGCGACGAGGGTGCCGGCGGCGAGGGCAAGGGCGAAAGCGGCCCAAGCGAGCTGCGAACGGTGGATTTTTTTCATGAGTGGGGGGCTTTGAAAATTATTTGGTGGTGGAAGTAGGGGACTTAGGCGCGGCGGCCGCAGGCTTGTTCTTCGGAGCGGGAGGCGGGGGTGCCGGAACGACGAGGGTCTGCTGGTCGAAAGTAAGCTTCTTCGGCCTCTTGGGGTTGAGGGCGATGGTCTTCTCAAAAGTCACGCTCTTGTTGGGCAAGTCAATGCCTTTGACCACGAAGGAGCCGCCGTTGAGGACAAACTTATCCCCAACCGCATGCAGGGTGAGGCTCCAGGCCGGATCTTCCGGGGAGCGGAGGACGATGTCGATGCGTCCCTTGAACTCCAAGGGCTTTTCGTCGTCGATCTCGAGCACCTGGCCGAACTGGCGGTCGTCGACGGTGAGGATGTTACGCACGAACGGGAACCCGTCGGCGTCCTTGCCCTTGACCACCCGATAGGACTTGAGGGTCAGGTACGGAGCGTCGGCGATGGGCTTGTTGAGCCTGCAGTCGTCGAGGTAACGATTGGTCTTCACGTTCTTGAGCGAGAAGAGGCGATCTTCTTCCTTCTTGCCCGGAGGCAAGGTGGAGGAGCTCAGCATGAAGGTGTAGGTCGGGTGACCGACGGAGACGAGGGCCACGCCGAAAGGCGGCAGGACGTCGGCCTTCCGGCTGCGCGGGACGTACTCCTTGATCGTGGGATCCCAGACGACGTCGATCGTGGTGAAGAGGTCGTAATCCCAGTTCTCGTCGTCCTCCTCGGGGCTGAGCCAATCCTTGACGTTGTCGTCGAGGGAGGCGCGGGGAATGGAAGGATAGATGGCGCCGGAAGGCGGAGCCTGGCGGAGCTTGGCGAGGATGGCCGCCTTGCCTTCCTCGTCAGGCACGGGCGGGGTGATCCATCCCGGGTTGAAATAGACGGCGAGTCCGGCGGCGAAGAAGAGCGCGCCGAGGCAGACGAGAAGGATGTCCTTGCGGGAGTTCATTTCCGGGATGCTTTATTTCTTGGGTTCGCCTTCGGCACCGGCGGCGGGTTTCTCCTCGGGGATCGAGAGGTAGTCGATTTGGACCACGAAGGTGGAGAGCTTGCGCTGCACGACCTGCACGCGCTTTTCTTCGGCGGAAACGGCGGCGTTGCCCGCGGGGGCGGCGGAATCGGCGGGAGCCTGATCGAAGAAAGAAAGGGTCGGGGTGCCGGTGACGGCCGGAGCGGGCCCGGCCGAAGGAACGAGGGAGGCGGGAGAGGCGAGGAGCTTCTCGGTCTCTTTGGTCGTCGTGCCTACGTCGATGGTCGTCACCGCGAAAGGCCGTCCCGAATTCCGGATCTTATTGACGAAAGTACGGAGGGTCGGGGTGTAGCCGACGAAACGGACCCGGAAAGACAGGGCTTCGACGAGCCCGGGGCGGGAGAGGGTCCGGACAGGGGCGAACTCATCGACCTCGTTGCGCGAGGCTTCGGCGTCAGGTCCGAAGGTTCCGGCGCCCGGCCGGCCTTCGGGAATAAGGACGAAGGTCTCGATGGGCTCGCGGTCGACGGACTCGATCAGCAGAGGCGAACCCGCGGGGCGCGACTCGACGAGCTGTCGCACCAGGTAATCGATGATGAGGCGCTGCTGGTCGACCTTCTGGAAGTCGCGCTTGGGGGAGGTGCCTTGGTTGTGGATGTACCGATGGAAACCGAAGGAGGTGGGCTCGTTGGGCGAGAACTTGACGCCTTGGTCGGTGGCGAGCTTGCGCCAGCCGTCGACCGATTCGCGAAGCAGGGCGCTCAGTTCGGCCGAGTTTGCGGAGGCCTTGCCCCGGATGGCCATCTCCGGGTTGCCGGCGATGAGGGAACGCAGCTTGTCGCGGTGGGCGACGAGGTCGGCGACGTCGGCCTGGGCGGCCTTGACGTTGTCTTCGTTGAGCGAGACCGGTTCTTCGCCCGGAGCGAAGGAGTGGCCCTTGAGGAGGCCGACTTCGGTCGTCGTGGTGGCGCGCAGGGCGCGGGAGGTTTCTTCGCCGCCGCTGTAGGCGAGATAAGCCATGACCAGGCCGGCCAGGAAAGCCGCTCCGAGGCCGATGAGGCCGAGGTTGAAGCCGAGGTTTTTCTTGAAACGGTGCATGGGCTTAGAGGGCCTTATCCTTTTGGATGACGAGGGTGATGGTGGCCTTCGGATTGCGGATGGTGTTCTGCTCCGTGACGCTGATCTCGTTCTCCGGGACGGCGCTCACATAAGGCGACTTGCGCACGGCCTCGAGGAGGCGGCTGATGTGGGCCTTTTCGGAAGCGGAGCGATACTGCTTCACGTCGTAAGGGACGTCGGAGAACAGGAAACGCACCGAGAGGATGACCTTGGTGACGACCTGAGGCGGAGGCGGGGTCTGGCCTTCGGGCACGGGAGCCGGCGGGACGGTCTCGTATTTCACATGCATCTCCTCGATCCAGGTGTTCTTGCAGGTGCCGACGCGGGCCTGGAGGTCGCCCAGGAAGGCGGGCCAATTCGATCGGTTGAGGACGACGAATTCCAGTTCCTTGCACTTGGCCGCGAGCTCGACGGCCTGCTTGCGGGACGCCTCGATGGCGTTGCGGCGGGCGGTCAGTTCGTTCTGACGGTTCACGACTTCGGCGATCTGCTGCTTGTTCCAGCCTTCGGAGGAAGCCAGCGCGAGCCAGACGCAGAAAGGGGCGGCGGCGGCGAGCGCGGCGGCGGCGAGGAGGCGCGGCTTGCGCGCGTCGAACGCCTGCTGGGAAGCGATGTCACGCGGGATCAGGTTCACGCCGCTGGGCTGGGCCAGGACGAGACGGGCGGCTTCGCCGATGACTTCGGTGATCTGATATTTGGCGCGCTGGAGCTGCTCGGCGGTGATGCCTTCGCCGGGGGTGATCACGGCGGAGGGATCGAAGGGTTCGACCTGGAGACGCAGGGTCTCGCAGAGCTGCTCGGCGAGGCCGGGCACCTGGGAGCCACGGCCGGTGATGAGAATGCGGGCGGGCTGGCGTCCGTTGGCGCCGCGGCGGACATTGATGAGTCGGCGGTTGATGTCCTGCGCGAGACGACGGATGAAAGTCTGCGCGTTGGCCTGCAGGACGGCCACCTGCGGATCGGACTCGGCGAGCTGGAGCACGCCGGAGAAGTAGCCGACCTTGATCGCTTCGGAGGTGGCGAAAGGCTGGCCCGTGTTGTCCGAGACGCCCTGGGTGAGCAGGTTGCCGCCCATGTTGGTGGCGGTCTGGATGTTGACGCCGCTAGGTCCGACGAAACTGAGGGTGGTCGAGCGGGCGCCGACGTTGACGATGAGGACTTCTTCGGCGGAAGAACCGCCTCCGAGCCTGAAGGCCTGGCTGTCGAGCAAAGGCGCAGCCTGGATGGACATCGGACGGAGGCCGGTCGAAGTCACAAGGTTCGCGATGCGGGTGGCGACCTCGGTGCGGAGGGCGAAGAGCAGGACTTCGGCTTCGACGCCGTCCGAGGCCATCAGCTGGCTGTCCCAGATGACTTCGTTCAGCGGATACGGGATGGCGTTCTGAGCCTCGAAGGCGACGATCTGCGCCTGCTTGGCCTTCTCGACCTGGGCGACCTTGAGGGGCTTCTGCAGGAGGAGGAAGGCGGGCGCGATGACCGTGACGCGTCCCTTGAGGTCATGCTGGTTGACCAAGTTCGCGAGCGCGGCGATCGCGGCGTTCAACCACTCCTCGTCGCCGGTCAAGCCGGGGGCGATCTCTTCGACGTAGAACTGCTCGAGGACGAGGGCGCCGGAGGCGGCGGAGAACTGCGAGACCGAGACGTTGGACGCGGCAAGATTGACGATGGTGGCCTTCTTCTGGCTCATGCGTAGGGGAGATGGGGAGGATTAGCGCGAAGAGGAATCTTCGCGGATGAACTCCGGCTGGGGCGAACCTTGCGGAAGGGAGTCGTAAAAGGCGGCGGGCACGAGATAGTGCGGGCGAAGCATGCCGTTGTTGGCGTTGACGGCGCGGTCGGCCTCGGAGCGGGCGCCGTCGAAAATCTTCTTGTCCAAGAACTGCTTATGCAGGGCGTTGGCCATGTCCGGCGTGGGTCGGCCGGCCTCGTTGAAAAGGGGCTGTTCGGTGCCGGCGACCTCGATCTGCACGTAGTAGTAGTCGGGCTGCATCTTGAGGCGGTCGCGCTTCACGATGTCTCCGGGGAGATAGAAGAATACGGAGCGATCGGTGTTCACCTCCATGGTGAGGACCGTCGCAGAAGAACGATAGTAGGCGAACTCGGCGGCGGTGCTGGTGCCGATCGGCTTGAAGATGAGGGTCAAAGTGACCTTGACCTTATCGACCCAGGACTTGTTGACCGGCTTCTTGGCTCCGGCCTCGGCGTCAGGCGTGGCCTTGGCTTCGGGGTTGAAATTGGCATGGAGTTCGACCTGCGTGCGGATCCAAGGGTTCTGCTGACCGCCCAGCTTGACCGGGTCGAAATGGATGGAACGCACGTTGACGGCGCTTTTACCCGCGGTCGCGTCGGCCTTTGCCGCCTGGGCAAAGAGGCCGGAAAGGGACATGAAGAACGCTATTAAGCTGGCAAAAACAGCACGTACTTGGGGCATGGGGAGCGGGAATGTGTCTTTGGCCAATGCAGGTGGCAAATGCAAAAAGACACGCCTCTGGAACAATTGTTTAATGCAAATATCTTGCGTCTGAACGCCCTTCCTGAACTGTCGTTCGTTGCGTGCTTCGCTTCCTCTCCATCCTGAGCTTCCTCGGCCTCGCCGTCGCGTCGCGCGCCGCGGAAGAACCAGCCAGGCCTTTGGTGGTTTCGAGTTTCACGATCATCTCGGACTGGGTGCAAGTCATTGCTGGAAAACAGGTTGAGTTGGTCAATCTGGTCCCCTCTCACAGCGAAACCCACGGCTACCAGCTCAATGCACGGAACGCCCGCGACCTACGCCGCGCCCGTTTGATCGTCGGCATGAGCCCGGCGCTCGAACCTTGGCTCGAGGCCTGGGCCAAGGCTAACGCGCGTACCGACCGGCTGCTCTGGCTTTTCGACGATCGCAAGCCGACCCACCCGAGCCACGCACACAGCTCCGACCCCCATGCCTGGACCGACCCTGCCGAGGCGAAGAAAATGACCCGCCTGCTGGCAGATCGACTCGCAGGATTGCTCCCGAAAGAAAAATTGGAAGCATCTTATGGACAGTATGTTAAAGAAATAGACCGGGTTGACGAAGAGCTGCGTCGCCTCTTCACGAACCTGCCGGTCGAACGACGCAATCTGGTGACCCAACACGCGAACCTAGGCCACTTCGCCGGCAGTTATGGGCTACGGGTCGCGAAGACGATCCTGACCAGCAGTTCCGCCGAATCCGCCGACCCCTCGGCGAGGCACTTTTCAGAACTATTGGCGCTGATCCGCCGCGAAGGCATCCGCGTGATCGTCACCGACGCCGGCCAGAGCGACGCGTTCGCCCAACGCCTCGCCGAAGACGCAGGCCTACCTCCCCCGCTCGCCCTCTCCTTCGAATACCTGGAGCCCGCCGGCCACCCCTGCGACAGCTGGACCGGGATGATGCTCCACAACGGCCGCCGCCTCCACGAGGCGCTGTCCCGCCGATGAGCCGCTTCTGGTCCCAGTTCACCCGCCAGCTGGGCGACGCCGTCTTCGCTTTGCTCCCCGCCCTGCCCTATGCCCGCCCGGAGAAATCCACCTGCGCGGGCGAAGCCGTCGTCGCACGAGGGCTGACGGCAGGCGCCCGGCCCGACGGGCCCGCGGCCTTCCATGATGCGGACTTCTCCATCCCGTGCGGGTGCCGGACGGCCTTGATCGGACCTAACGGCTCCGGCAAGTCTACCCTGCTCCGCGTCCTGGCCGGACTCATCCCGCCGCAATCCGGCGAAATCCTCGTGGCCGGCTTCGCCCCGGCCCTCGGCCGCAGCCGCGTCGCCTACCTCGCCCAGCGTCCGCAGCTGACCGAAGGCTTCCCTCTGCTCGTCCGCCGGCTCGTGCAGATGGGCACGTACGCGCACCACGGCTGGTTCGAGGAATGCCGTCATGGCGACGACGCCGTCGACCGGGCCCTCGCGCAGCTCGGCCTGACGGAGCTCGCCGACCGCCCGGTCCACGCGCTCTCCGGCGGCCAGCTGCAACGCGCGCTCCTCGCCCGCGCGTTCGTGCAAGGCGCCGAAGTCCTGCTGCTCGACGAACCTTACGCCGCGCTCGACGCCGCGAGCCGCGAGATCATCGAACGCTTCCTCTTCGAGCAGGGCCACGCCTTCACCGTCGTGATGGCGACGCACGATCCGGCCGACCTCGCCCGCTTCGACCGCATCCTGGAGATCCGCGGCGGCGCCGTGACCACCCGTCACGCGTGCGCGGGCCATGACCACCGCCATGCCTGACCTCCTGCTCGAGCCGCTGTCGGAACCCTTCTTCGTGCGGGCGCTCCTCGCCGTCGCCCTCGGCGGCGTGACGTGCGCCTGCCTCGGCGCGTACGTCGTCCTGCGCCGCATGGCGTTCGTGAGCACCGCCCTCACCCACTCCATCCTGCCCGGCGTGGTCGGCGCGATGCTGCTCGGCTTCTCGCCCTACCTCGGCGCGCTCGCGGCCGCGCTGATCACCGCCGGCGGCGCGGCCTGGCTGGCGTCGCGCAAAGGTTCGAGCGAGGACAGCGCCATCGGCGTGATGCTCTCGGTCATGTTCGCCGCGGGCGTCGCGCTCATGCAGCAGGCGAACTCGTGGCGCGACTTCGCGGGCCTGCTCTTCGGCAGCGTGGTGGCGGTGGGCGAAACCGACCTGAAGGTCATCGCGGCGACCGCGGCCGGCGTGCTCTTCGGCCTGCGCGTCCTGCACAAGGAGCTTGAGCTGGCCTCGTTCGACGAGGAATACGCCTCCCTGCTCGGCGCGCGGCCCGCGCTCATGCGCATGGTGCTGCTCGCGCTCGTCGCGCTCGGCGCGGTCTCGTGCGTGCGCCTCGTCGGCGCGCTGCTGACCACGGCGCTCTTCGTGATCCCGGCCGCGACGGGCGTGCTGCTCGGCCGCACCGTCCCGCAGGTCATGGCCTGGGGCGTCGGCTGCGCGCTCGCGGGCGGCGTCGTCGGGCTGTATCTTTCCTACTACCTGCCCGCGGTGCCTTCGGGCGCGGGCATCGTGCTGTGCTGCGCGCTCCCTTACCTGCTCGCGCGGCTCTTCGCCCCGCGTCGGTGATCAGAAGCGAGGCGGACGGAGGCAGAGCGGCGGACCGAGCACCTCACGGGCGACGATGGCCTGACGCAGCGCGGCCGCGCCGCGGAACTGCGTGCGCGCCTGCGCGCGGGCCGGACGGGTGACGACGAGGTCCCTGCTGTCGAGATGCGGCGCCGGCGTCGGGCGCGCGGCGCCTTCGGCCGGCTCCTCGGCGGCCTTCGGCGCGGGCTTGGGCGCGACGGAACGCGGCTTGCGCGCGCGGCGCGGGATGGGCGGCGGGGCGGCCATGGCCGTCGGCGCGGGCTGCTCGACCTTGCCCTTGAACTGCCCGTAGGCCCACACGGCGAAACCGCCGGCGGCCAGGACGATCTTGAGGATGAGCGCCGGTTCCATGCTCAGGCCTTGGCGCCGGGAGCGGGACCGTCGCCGGCGATGCCCTTGCGCATCTCGGTGTCGGAGCGGAGGTTTTCGAGGCGCTGGAAATCAAGGTAGCCCATGCGGCCGGAGCGGAGCGCTTCGGCGAGGGCCTGCGGGATCTGGGCCTCGGCTTCGACGACGCGCGCGCGCATCTCCTCGACGCGGGCGCGCATCTCCTGCTCGAGGGCGACGGCGGCGGCGCGGCGGATCTCGGCCTGGGCCTGCGCCATGTTCTTGTTCGCGTTGGCCTGCGCTTCCTGGAGCGTGGCGCCGATGTTCTCGCCGACGTCCACGTCCGCGATGTCGATCGACATGATCTCGTAGGCGGTGTTGGCGTCGAGTCCGCGCTCGAGCACGGTCTTCGAGATGCGATCCGGGTTCTCGAGCACGAACTTGTAGCTCTCGGAGGAACCGATGGTCGTGACGATGCCTTCGCCGACGCGCGCGATGATGGTCTCCTCCTGGGCGCCGCCGACGAAACGGTCGAGGTTGGTGCGCACGGTCACGCGGGCCTTCACCTTCACCTGGATGCCGTCCTTGGCCACGGCGTCGATCGTCGTGCGGCCGCTGGAGGGATTCGGGCAGTCGATGACCTTCGGGCTGACGGAGGTGAGCACGGCCTCGAGCACGGACTTGTTCGTGCCGCGCGTGGCGATGTCGATCGCGCAGGCGCGGTTCCAGTCGAGGTGCAGGCCGGCCTTCTGGGCGGCGATGAGCGCCTGCACGGTCTGGACGATGTTGCCGCCGGCGAGGTAGTGGGCGTCGATCTTCTCGACGTCGACCGAGAGTCCGGCCTTGGTGGCGGCGATCTTGGCGTCGACGATCACGCTGTACGGCACGCCGCGCAGGCGCATGCCGACGAGGTCGAAGATGCCGACCTCGGCTCCGGCCAGCCGGGCGCGGACCCAGACGGCGAGGAAGGTGAGGAGGAAGAGGACGAGCAGGAGCAGCGCTCCGGCGGCGACCCAGATGACGACGTTGGGGATATCCATGTTGGTGAAGTTAGAGGGGATGGTTCAGCGCGCGCGGCGCACGGTGACGCGGCCGGCGCCGGCTTCGACGACGACCACGGCGGCGCCGCGCTCGACGTAGCCGTCCAGGGAGAAGGCTTCGAGCAACGCGCCTTCGACCTCGGCGGTGCCGGAGGGCGCGAGCACGGTGACGGCCTTGCCGGTCTTGCCGACGTAGACGGCGAAGCCGGCGGCGGCGGGGACGGCGGCGCCGTCGTTGCTGCTGACGTTGATCATCGCGCGGCCGATGCCGGTCTGCGGCAGGAGGCGTCGGAAGGCGAAGAACTCGAGGGCGAGGACGACGACGAACACGGCGCAGAAGAGACCGCACGTCAGCGCGCCCGCCTCCGCGGAGAGATAGATGCCGGCGAACGAGACGATGGCGCCGACGAAGCCGAGGAAGACGGTCGGCAGGAAGAACTCGGCGCCGATCAGGACCAGACCCGCCACGAGCAGGCTGATGGGCAGGAGCAGGGAGGCTTCGTTCATGGCCCCAAGATGCCCCGGACGGGCGTCCTTTCCAATCTTTTCCGAGGAAGCCGGCTACAATGGCGAGGCGCGCTTATACGCCCTGCGTCTCGCTTGCGGAAAGACGCCGGTCCGCCCTATCTTGTGCCATGCCCAAGAAACCTGCCGCCCCCCGCCGAAGCCGGGTCAAGGAAGCCCACCACGTCCTCGAGGACGCCCTGCGCAAGGCCGGCGAGGCCCGCCCGGGCGACCAGGCCAAGGTCCATGGCGAGGTCGCGAAATCGCTCGGGGTCTCGCCTTCGATGCTCTACAAGTGGCGCGAACCGGCGGAGCTCGGGAGCGGCCAGCCGAACCCGCTCCACCGCACGGCCCAGCTGATCGTGCTCACGGGCGACACGCGCATCCTCGACTGGCTCGCGGAGAAGGCCGGCGGCCAGTTCACGCCGGTCGAGACGGAACCGGCCGCCGGCGCGCTCGACCAGGCCGCCAACACGCTCGTCCGCGAATTCGGCCTGCTCATCGCCGACGTGGCCGATGCCATCGCCGACCGTCGCGTGACGCCCGACGAGACGCAGGCCCTGCGCGCGAAGTGGAACGGCCTGCGCAAGCGCGCCGAGACGTTCGTCCGTCGCTGCGAGAAAGGCGACTACGGAGCCGACAAGTGAGCGTTTTCGCTTTCCCCGACCCCGCGAACAGGTAACCAGCAATCATGGCCGAATTCACCATCCGCCCCTATGGCGACCCGGTCCTCCGGGCGGTGGGCGAACCTGTGCGCGAATTCGGCCCGCCTCTCCGCACCTTGGGCGACGCCATGCTGCGCGCGATGAAGGCCGCCAAAGGCATCGGCCTCGCCGCGCCGCAGGTCGGCCTTTCGCTGCAGCTCTTCGTGATGGACGTGCATGACGAGGATTTCCCGCCCGTGCTCGACGGCAAGGAGCGCAAGCCGGAGGACATCATGCCGATGCTCCTCGCCAACGCGACCGTCACGATCCCGCCGGGCGAGCCCGACACCTACACCGAGGGCTGCCTCTCCTTCCCCGGCATCACCGGCGACGTCGAGCGCGTGGAACGCGCGATCGTGCGCTACCGCGACGCCGACGGCGCGCCGCACGTCCTCGAATGCGCCGGCCTGCTCGCGCGCTGCGTGCAGCACGAGCATGACCATTGCCAGGGCGTGCTCTTCATCGACCGCATGACGCGTCCTCACCAGCTGCTGACCGCGGCCAAGGTGAAGAAGCTCAAGCGCGCGACGACCGCCGAGATGAAGGCGGCGCGCAAGAAGGCCTGATTACTTCGCGCCGGGCGGACCGACGCGGACGGTGAGCAGTCCGACGGGGACCGCGGCGCCGCCGACCGGCACGCCTTCGACCTGGAAGGCGATCGAACCCGCCGGGGCTTCCGCCACGCTCGCGCGCCACTTGGCGCCGACGACGCCGCCGGCCGGACCGCCGCCCGCGACGATCGCGACATAGGCGTCGGCCGCCACGGAAAGCTTGGTCTGAGAGAGGCAGATGTGCGCGAGCAAAGCGGAGCCGATGGGCTGGCTGTCGCGCTCGAAGCCGAAGACCCAAGGCGCGCCGCCCTGCGTCAGGCGCGGGATGAAGCTGCGGTCATCGCGCAGCTGGAAAGCGCAGACGACGGGCGTGGCTCCGGCACGCTGCTCGACGAGGACGAGCTCGGAGGCGACCAGCTGGAAGGAATGGGCGTCGGCGAGACGCAGGAACAGCAGCGCCTGCGAGCCATCGGCGGTCAGCGCATACTGCTCGGCCCACAGCACGGCGAGCTGCTTGGCCGCGGTGGCGGGCTTGAGCCCTTTCGACAGCGAGGGAGCGGCCGGCGAGACGCCGGGGACGTAAGCGTAGCCTTCGGAAGGCACGGCGGCCAGGGCGACGCCGGTACGGCGCGACCAGGCGGAACGAAGGTCGGCGGTGAGGTCCGCGGGACGCTCAAGCCCCGCCGCGCTCACGCGCAGGGAGCCGATCAGGTGGGCGGACGCGTAGCCGAGGTCGGAGGCCTGCTTGTGCAGACGGCCGACGGCGGCGTCGAGCGCGGCGGCCGGCGCGGCGGCGGCCAGTTCGGCGGAGAATTGGATCGGCTTGGTCTTCTCCGCGACGCGCTGGGCGGCGAGGAGACGCAGACGGGCCAGGGACGGGGCCACCTGACGGACCTGGGCGGTGCCCTCATCGATGATCTTCTGGGCGCGGGCCTTGATCTGCTCCGGGGTCTCGGAGAGGCCGCCGGTCTTCAATCCTTTGGTCGAAGCCGATGCGGCGGTGCTGGTGGCCATGATGCTCTGGCCGGCTTTGATGCGGCTTTCCCCCAAGGCATTGACTCGCATCGAATTATGCCATTCGGCCAACTCCGGAGGCTGCAACTGGCGAACGACCTCCGAGTCGGGGACCGGAGGCGGAGGTACGGGCTCGCCGGCGGCGAGCAGCAGAAAGGAGGCGAGGAGCGCGTACATGGGGGTCAGGATTCGTCGAACTTACGGGCAAAGAGGGCTTCCATCTCGCCGAGCAGGGCGGTGGCATCCTTGCCGCGCACGGAAAAACGGAGCTTAGAGCCTTGGCCCGCGGCCAGCATCATCAGTCCCATGATGCTTTTGCCGTTCACCGACTCATCGTCCTTGGAGACGGTGATTTCGACGTCCGGATAGCGGTTAGCCAGCCGGACGATCTGGGCGGCCGGACGGGTGTGGATCCCCATGCGGTTCTGGACGGTGAATTCGCGGGCCGAAGCCTCGTGGGTTTCTTCCATAGATAAAGGGGGACTGAGAGAGGACTCTCAGGATAGGCCAAAGGGGAGGTCCCCTGCAAGTCGGGTCAAGGCAAATTGAGCCTAAGGGAGGGGACGCTTGACCTTCCCCGCCAGACCCCTCCAATCGAGCCAAACGAACTACCGTGGCCAAGCCCGCTGTCCTTACCCATCCCGAATCCCTGAAGCGCCCCGCCGGCCCTTCCGAATACGCCAAGGATCCGGTCAACGCCTCGATGTCCAAGGCCGAGAAGATCGCCCTTTACACGAAAATGGCCCGTATCCGCCATTTCGAGCAGCGCTGCATCCGTATCTACCAGCAGGGTAAGATCGGGGGCTTCCTTCACCTCTACGTCGGCCAGGAGGCCGTCGCCGCCGGCACGATCTCCCTGCTCGGCAAGCACGACCACATCATCACCGGCTACCGCGACCACGGCCACGGCCTGATGGTGGGCATGGGCATGAACGAGTGCATGGCCGAACTGACCGGCCGCGTCACCGGTTGCTCCCAGGGCAAAGGTGGTTCGATGCACTATTTCGCTCCCGATAAGAACTACTGGGGCGGCCACGGCATCGTCGGCGGCCAGGCCCCCCTCGGCACCGGCCTCGCCTACGCCGTGAAGTACATGGGCCTCAAGGGCAGCTGCCTCGCCTACATGGGCGACGGCGCGGTCAACCAAGGCGCCGTCCATGAAGCCTACAACCTCGCGGCCCTCTGGGACCTGCCGATGATCTTCGTCGTCGAGAACAACGGCTACTCCATGGGCACCTCCCAGGAGCGCTCGACCGCCCACCCGGGCTGCCTGGCCAAGCGCGCCGAAGGCTACAACATGGCCTGGGACGTCATCAACGGCCACGACGTCTACGAAGTCCGCGCCAAGACGGCCCTCGCCCTCAAGCGCGCCCACGAAGAATCCAAGCCGACGGTCCTCGAGATCTTCACCTACCGCTACTTCGGCCACTCCATGGCCGACCCGGACAAGACCTACCGCGACAAGGACGAGATCAAGGAATACCGCGACAAGAAGGACCCTGTCCTGCTCTTCGAACAGGAGCTGCTCCGCGAGAAGGTCCTCACCCCCGAGCTTTCCCAGGAGATCAACGACGCCGCGATGGCCGAGGCCGACAAGGCCGCCGTCTTCGCCGACGAGTCGCCGGACCCCACCCTGGCCGACGTCACCAAGCACATCTACTGGGAAGAGGACAACCGCGGGCCGGACACCACGAGCCGCGGCACCATCATCTTCGAATAATCCTTCTTCGCACCTACTGTCATGGCCGTCATTTCCTACCGCGAGGCGCTCCGCGCCGCGATGCGCGAAGAACTCAAGCGCGACGACAAGGTCGTCATCATGGGCGAAGAAGTCGCCCAGTTCAACGGCGCCTACAAGGTGACCGAGGGCCTCCTCAAGGAGTTCGGCCCCAAGCGCGTCGTCGACACCCCGATCTCCGAAGCCGGCTTCATCGGCCTCGGCATCGGCGCCTCCATGCTCGGCATCCGTCCGGTGATGGAGCTGATGTTCTGGTCCTTCTCGTACGTCGCGTTCGACCAGATCGTGAACAACGCCGGCAACATCCGCTACATGTCCGGCGGCCTCATCAACTGCCCGATCGTCATCCGCGGTCCGGCCAACGGCGGCACCAACGTCGGCGCCACCCACTCCCATACGCCCGAGGCGATCCTCGCCTCCCACCCCGGCATCAAGGTCGTCTGCCCGGCCACGCCGTACGACGCCAAGGGCCTGCTCAAGGCGGCCATCCGCGACAACGATCCGGTCTACGTGATGGAGAACACCATCCTCTATAACGACAAGGGCGAGGTCCCCGACGAAGACTACATCGTCCCCCTCGGCGTCGCCGACGTGAAGCGCGAAGGCACCGACCTCACCATCGTCGCCCACGGCCGCGCCGTGATCACGAGCCTCAAGGCCGCCGAAGTCCTCGAGAAGGAACACGGCGTCAGCGTCGAGGTCGTCGACCTCCGCTCCATCCGCCCGCTCGACGAGGAGACCATCCTCGCCTCCGTCCGCAAGACGCACCGCGCCCTGCTGGTCGAAGAGAACAAGCCCTTCTGCGGCGTCGACGCCCAGGTGGCCTACCTCATCCAGTCGAAGGCGTTCGACGAGCTCGACGCCCCGATCCACCGCGTGTCCTCGATCGACGCCCCGCAGATCTACTGCAAGCGCCTCGAAGACCAGCAGCTCCCCGACGTGAACCGCGTCGTCCGCGAAGCCCTCAAGGTCCTCGCCTGATCTCCTCCCCTCTCAAATCCGATGGCTGAAATTATCGATATGCCGAAGCTCTCCGACACGATGTCGGTGGGTACTTTGGTGAAATGGAACATCAAGGAAGGCCAGACCGTGGCCTTCGGCGACATCCTGGGCGAAGTCGAGACCGACAAGGCCACGATGGAGCTCTCCTGCACCGTCCCTGGCACGATCCTCAAGATCTACGCCCCCGCCGGTTCGCAGCTGCCCGTGGGCGCTCCGATCTGCGCCATCGGCAAGAAGGGCGAAGCCGCCCCTGAGCCTTCCGCTCCGGCCCCGAAGGCCGCCGCTCCCGCGACCGCCGTCCCGGCGATCCCCGAGAAGACCGAAGTGAGCTGCGTCCCCGCCGCTCCCGCCTCCTCGGGCTCCGTCGCCCCGCAGTCCGACGCTTCCCGCGCCAAGGCCTCGCCTTACGCCAAGCGCATGGCCGAGAAGGCCGCGCTCAACGTCGCCGCGCTGTCCGGCACCGGCCCTGGTGGCCGCGTCGTCGGCCGCGATGTCGCCGCCGCTGCTTCCGCTCCGGCCGTCGCCGCTCCTTCCGGCCCCCTGAACGTCGCGGTCGCTCCGCCCGCCGACGGCAAGGGCATCCAGCCTGACGCCGACGTCCCCGTGGGCGGCATGCGCCAGACGATCGCCCGCCGACTCCTCGAGTCCAAGGTCACCGTCCCGCACTTCTACCTCGAGGTCGAAGTCGACGCCGCTCCGCTCATGGCCATGCGCGAATCGCTGAACAAGCGCCTCGCCGACGCCGGCGCCGACGCGATCAAGCTCTCGGTCAACGACTTCATCCTGAAGGCCTCCGCCGAAGCCCTCCGCCGCGTCCCCGCGGTCAACGCCTCCTGGGCCGGCACGAGCATCCGCACCCACGGCGCGGTGCACCTCTCCTTCGGCGTCGCCCTCGAAGACGGCCTGGTCACCCCGGTCATCCGCGACGCGCACGCCAAGACCCTGAAGGACATCGCCGTCGAGGCGAAGTCCCTCATCGGCAAGGCCCGCTCGAAGAAGCTCACGCCGAACGAGATGTCCGGTTCGACCTTCACGGTCACCAACCTCGGCATGTACGGCGTCACCGGCTTCTTCGGCATCATCAACGTGCCCAACGCCGCGATCCTCTCCGTCGGCGCGACCATCAAGAAGCCCGTCGTCGACGCCCAGGACCGCCTGGTCATCGGCCACCGCATGGTGATCGGCCTCTCCGGCGACCACCGCGTGGTCGACGGCGCCAACGGCGCGCAGTTCCTCCAGGCGCTCAAGCAGCTCCTCGAAGAACCGGCGCTGATGCTGATCTGAACGGAGCGAAAGCTCTTCCGAAACCCGGGCCCGCGAGGCGCCCGGGTTTTTTGCGCCTGCTCAGAACGTGCGCACCGACGACAGGCCGCCGTCCACGCGCAGCACCTGGCCGGTCATGAAGCGGCTGTGGCCGGAGAGCAGGTGCGAGACGAGCGCGGCGATGTCCTCCGAACGGCCGACCTGCTGCAGCGGGTGACGCTTGGCCGCGGCTTCCTTCTTGAGGTCGGAGTTCAGCAACGCGCCGGCGAGCGGCGTGTCGGTGAGCGACGGCGCGATGACGTTCACGCGGATGGCCGGCGCCCATTCGGCGGCGAGGCTCCTGGCGAGGCCCTCGACGGCGCCCTTGGCGGCCGCGATGCCCGCGTGCATGGGCATGCCCTGCGCGACGGCGACGGTGGAGAAGAGCACGACGGAGGCGTTGCCCGAGGCCTTCAGGGCCGGCAGCGCCGACTGCAACGCGGCGACCGCGCCGAAGAGGTTGACCTGCATCTCGCGCTGGAAGTCCTCCGCGGTGAGGCGATGGAACGGCTTGAGCACGATCGTGCCGGGGAAGTAGACGAAGCCGTCGAGGCGCTCGGGCCAGGTCAGCGGTCCCGGCGCGGCGGCGTCGAAGGGCTGCGCGACGAGGTCGAGGTCGGCCAGCTTCTCGGGCGAACGGCACGCGGCGTGCACGGTGTGCCCGTCAGCCTGGAGCTGCGCGACGGTCGCGCGACCGATGCCGGAAGTTCCGCCGATGACCGCGATGTGCTTGGACATGCCCGTAAGGTTGGCGGGCGGCCCCCGAGGTCAAACGACCCGCTTCTTTTCCGGGCACGAAAAAGGCCGGAGGCGAACCTCCGGCCTGATGCGGACGACCCGGAGGCCGCTTACTTCTTCTTAGGGGCAGGCGCCTTGCGGGGCGTCTTCTTGTCGAGGTTCGCCTTGAGCTCTTCTTCGGTGAACTTCGTGACGACGCCGGCGGCGGGGACTTCGGCCTTGGCGGTCCAGACGATCGCGTTGAGGACGAGCGTACGCTGGCTGTCGTTGGACCAACCGGCGTGAAAGTGGCCGCCGGTGAAGCCGAAGCCGCGTCCGCCGTCCTTGCGCTCGACGGCCCAGGCGACGACCGCGGGCTTCTTGTCTTCGAGGACGAGTTTCTTCACGTCGGGGTTGCCGGCGTGAGGGCCTTCGCCACGGGTCATGGTCGAAGCAGGAGCGACCGCAGACAGGAGCGGCGTGACGCCTTCCATGTTATCGCGGAAACGCATGTTGAAATACCACTCGTCGTTGGAGCCGAACGGCTTCACGCCGCGGCTGGCCGGGTGATCGGGGATCACGGTGAAGTCAGCGGTCCAGTGCGGGTTCACCGACCAGTGCTGCTCGAAGTAACCGCCGAGCCAGTCCTTGAACTCGAGGGCGCCCTTGCCCTTCGAGGAACGACCGGCCGGAGGCGGGCTCACGGGCTTGCCGTCGACGCTCAGCCAGCCGGCGCGCTCATAGGCGGGCTCGACGGCGTAGTGGAGGCAGACGAAGCCGGTGCCGGCCGCCATCTTCTTGGCGAGCTGGTCGAGGTGCGGGAGGGCCGGGTGGCCGTTGCCGCCGTCGGAGTAGATCACGATCGTGTCGGCCTTGGCGACGCGCTCGTCGGACGGCCACTCGCCGTTGAGGGCGACGTCGACGTTCACGAGGTCGGCGGCGGACTGCTTCAGGCCGGAGGCGAGGAGCTGGATGCCGGCGTTATGCTCGTGCTCGCCGGGGCCGTGGCTCGGACGACCGGCGATGAGGAGGACGTTCTTCTTGTCCGCGGCCGAGACGAACGCGGCCGAGAGCAGGAGGAGGCTGAGGAAGGATTTCTTCATGACGGCTTACTTGATCTCCTTGAGGACGATGTCCTTGAACTGGACCACCATGGGCGGGCCGGCGTGGAGCTGGAGGGCGAGGAGGCCCTTCTTGGCGCCGACGGCGGTCTCGTCGGTGACGTCGACGGTCTGGACGCCGTTGATGAAGTGCTGCAGGTGGCCGCCCTTGGCGACGACGCGGTATTCGTTCCAAGCCTCGGCCTTGATCTTGGCCTGGATCTCGTCGGTCTTGCCGAGGGAGCCCGTGACCTCGATCTTCGGCTTCTTGGCGTCGGCGCCTTCCTTGACGACGACCTTCTCGCCGCGTTTGGCGAGGATGCCGCGGCCCTTCTCCTCATAGAGGATGCCGGAGTAGGTCTTGCCCGCTTCGAAGTCGCCCTGGTAGCCCGAGATCACGAAGCCCTTGGCGTCGACGAGCTTCGAGCGGTACTGGACGCCGGAGTTGCCGCCGACGATCTTGTACTGGAACGTGAGCTCGAAATCGGCGACCTCGCCTTCCCATACGAGGAAGGTGTTGCCCTTGGTGGGCTTCTCCTTGGTCGTGCGGCCGGTGATGCAACCGTCCTCGACGGTCCAGAAATCGAGGCCTTTCCAGCCCGCGAGGTCCTTGCCGTTGAAGAGGTTCTTGTCCTCGGCGGAGACCGACGCGCAGAGCGCGGCGAGCGCGAGGAAGGGGGTGAGCAGCTTCATGAGGCGGGGCGGCGGAGATTACTTCTTCTTGCCGAAGAAGCGGTGCAGGTTCTTAAGGCCCTTCACGGCGATGTCGTCGCGGCGGGGCTCCATGGCGCGCCAGATGGCGGCGGCGCGGGCGATCACCTTGACGTCGGTGGTGAAGGATTCGATGACGACCTCGTTCTTGTAGCCGATCTTCTTGAGGGCGGCGACGATGGGCTTCCAGTCGAGCGAGTCGTTGCCCGGGGTGCCTCGGTCGGTACCGCAGGCGTGGAAGTGGCCGAGGTGCTTGCCGGCCTTGAGGATGGCGGCGGCCTGGTTCTTCTCCTCGATGTTCATGTGGAACGTATCGAGGTGGAGCTTCACGTTCGGGAGGTTGACGGCCTTGACGAGGCGCAGGCCCTGGTCGCAGGTGTTGAGGAAGTCGGTCTCGAAGCGGTTCAGCGGCTCGATGTCGAGCTCGACGCCCTTCTTCTGCGCGTGCTTGCCGAGGACCTTGAGGTTCTTGACGACGAGCTTGAAGTGCTTGGCCTTTGTCTTGTCGTCATGGGCGCCGATGAGGCCGACGACGGAATAAAGCGGGCCGATGAGGCGCGGGCAGCCCATCTCGGCGGCCTGGTCGATCAGCGCGGCGATGTACTTGCGGCCGTTGGCCTGGTCCTTGGCGGAACCGCGGAGGTCGCGGCCCGGGCCCATGGCGGCGCAGATCGAGCCGATGGCGATGCCGGCCTTGGCGGCGGCGGCCTTCAGGAACTTGGGGTCGACGTGCGAGGGATCCTCGATCGGGATCTCGACGGAATCGAAGCCCCAGTTCTTGAGCTTCTTGAAGAGGTGCACGCTCTCGTTGGTGAACGGAGAGGCGTAGAGGAACGTGTTGAGGCCGAAACGCATGGTGGTGTGGGTGATTTGGGGAGGTGCGGAGTTTCAGAGGGGGTCAGGGGTCGGTCAAGGCTGGGCGTGCATACGAGGCCTTTTAAGGGACGAGGTCGCCCACGACCAGCAGGGCGCCCGGGAAGAAATGCAGGGGCGCGAAACGCTCCGGCTTGTCGATCTGGTTCTTGTTCTTCGCGAGCACGGCGGCCTTGTCGATCGGGTCGGCCAGGAGCTCGAGGCGCACGGTGTGCTCGCCCTCGGGCAGGTCGGTCCCGACGACGAAGGTGCTCAGGCGCGGGTACGTGCAGTAGGCGTCGATCCGCTGGACGGACTTCTGCGCCTTGCCGTCGAGGGTGACGGCGACCATGCCGCCGGCCGGGCCGACGACGTCGTAGACGGCGCAGTGCGTGCCCTTGAACTTGAACTCGATGCTCTGTCCGGGCTGGGTGAGCTTGACCATCGCGGGCAGGCGCTTGGACCAACCCTTCGCGAAGGCGTCGGTCGCCATGTCCGTCGGCGCGAGGCCCGCGGAAAGCTTCGCGGCCGTGATCGGGACGAGCTTCGCGCGCTCGAGGTTCGCCGGGTCGAGGGCGAGGCTGCTCACATGGACCGTCGGCGCGTTGTTCGCGATCGCGAGGGCCGGCAACGAGCGGACGATGGCCTGCGTGTAAAGCACCTGGCCCGTCGAGTCATGCGGGTGCACGCCGTCCGCCGCGAAGACGAACTTGTCGCCGAGCGCGGCTTTCTCGGCGTCGGTCTTGGGCAGCTTCGCGCGCCAGGCCAGCTTGCCGGCCTTGGCCAGCTTCGCGACTTCCATGCCGAGCGTGATCGACGGGATGCCGTAGAAGTCGGCGACCTTCTCCATCGCGCTCGCGGAGCGCTGCAGCTTGCCCGCGAGCATCGGCGGCGAAAGCGCCTCGGTGACGGTGTAGACGAAGCAGATGTCGCACTTGGGATTGGCCTGCCAGGTCTGGCGCACGATGCCTTCCATGGCGCGGATGATGCGCTGCGGGTCGGCGCCGCCGTCGTTCACGGCGAATTCGACGAAGAGGAGGTCGGGTCCGTGGGAGAGCACGTCCTGCTTCACGCGGAAGACGCCGAGGTCCGAGCCGGTGCCGCCGATGGCGGCGTTGATCTCGGCGAAGCTCGCCTGAGGATAGGCCTTCTTGAAATGGGCCAGGGTCTGCACGCGCCAGCCGTTCTGCGCGGTGATCGAACCGCCGAGATAGCCGATCTTCACTTCGGCGCCGGTCGTCTGGGCCTTGAGGAAGAAGTTCGGCAGGCCGCCGCGGGCGCGGACCTCCTGGGCTTCGGCCAGCGGGTAATCCTGGTCGGCGGCGCGGCCGAGCACGGCGGCGCAGAGCGCCAGGGCGGAGAGGAGCAGTCTCATGGGGTATCGGATTAGACGGAAAGAACCCCCGGGAGTTCCAGCCTATTGGCGAATCCGCCGAAAAAACGAAAGTCCGTCTTTCTTCCTCAGCCGGCCTTCGTAAGTTCGACGCATGGACAACGTCACGCACGCCGCGCTGGGCATCGCCGCCGGCATCGCCGTCCGCCGCTCCGGCGCTTCGCTGCCCGCCGCCGCCCTCGCCGGCCTGCTCGCCGCCGAAGGCCCCGACCTCGACGTCTTCATCCGCTCCGCGGGCGACCCGCTCGTCTCGTTCCGCTGGCACCGCCACTTCACCCATAGCTTCGCCTTCGCGCCCGTATGGGCCCTGCTCGCGGCCTGGATCTCGGCGTGGTTCTTCCGTCGCCGGCCCGACGCTCATTGGCGCGACCTGCTGCTGCCCGGCTTCGCCGGCGCGCTGACGCACCTCCTCTGCGACGCCTGCACCAGCTACGGGACGATGCTGCTCTGGCCCTTCGACCACGGGCGCTACGCGTGGGACTGCCTTCCCATCGTCGACCTCTTCGCGACGCTGCCTTTGCTGGTGCTCGCGATCATGTCCTGGAAGAAAGCCGCGCCGCGGCTAGCGGCCTACGGCCTCGCCTGGTTCACGGCCTACGCCCTGCTCGGCTCCTGGCAGCACGCGCGGGCGGAGGACGCCCTGCGTCAGTGGTTCGCTTCCCAGAACGTGACGCGTCGCACCGAACGCGTCGCGGTCAAGCCGACCGCGTTCAACCTCGTCGTCTGGCGCTGCGTCTGGCTCGAAGCCGGCCGCTGGCACACGGCCGCGGTGCGCGTCCTGCCCTTCGCGGACCCGCAGGTGATCGTCGGCGAGACCCGCGCGGCCCTGACCCCGGCCAGTCCCGGACTGCCGCCGGCCGGCTCGCCGGATGCCGTGCTCATCGCCGACTTCTCCCGCTTCACGCAGGGCTGGAACAGCCATACCGTCGACGGCCCCGCGGTGCTCGTGGGCGACATCCGCTTCGGCATGCTGCCGACGAGCGCGCGCCCGCTGTGGTCGGTGCGCGTCGAGCCCTCCGTCCCGGGCACCGTCGTCATGGACCGCTCCCTGCGCCCGGGCGACTGGGGCCGCTTCGGCCAGATGATCGCCGGCAGCCATCCTGATTACGTCACCCTCAAATGAAGCTCCTCCCCTGCCTCCTCCTCGGCGCGACCGCCCTCGCCGCGGAACCTAAGTTCCAGCCCGTGCTCGAAGACGGCTTCGACGGCGCCGAGCTGGACGCGAAGACCTGGAACATCGAGACCGGCAAGCGACGTGACTCCTTGAACTCGCCTAAGGCCGTCGACCTCAAGGACGGCGTGCTGAAGATCACGACTTGGACCGACGCCGACGGCACGACCTACTGCGGCTTCGTGACGACGCGCAAGAAGTTCGCCGTCGTCCAAGGCAAGGTCGAGGCGCGCTGCCGCTTCTCCGTCCAGCCCGGCACGCAGATCGCCTTCTGGTCGCAGTCGCCCACCTACGGCAAGTCCGGCACGGCCGCGGGCGCGGCGGCCGACGGCGTCGAGATGGACATCCTGGAGACGACCGGCCTGAAGAAAGGCGGCTACCAGTCCGTGCTGCACTGGGGCCCCTACAAACATGCGACGGAGAAGAAGGCCAGCTCGACGCAGCATCCCGCGGACGTCGGCGGCGAGTGGCACGACTACGGCGTGGAATGGGATGACTCCGGCTACCGCTTCACCTTCGACGGCAAGGTCGTCTGGACCGACGCCAAGTGCCCGGGCTCCAAAGCCCCGCAGTTCCTCCTGCTCACCAGCGAATCGAACATCAAGGGCTGGAACGGCGAGCGCCCCAAGGCAGGCTACGGCCTCAAGGACGCCTCGAAGAACACCTTCGAGATCGACTGGGTGAAAGCATGGAAACGCGTCCCGGCGGCGAAGTGACTCAGCGCAGTTCGAACCGGTAGTTCGCGACGGCTTCGGATTCGACCGGAGCGCGGTTGCGCGTGGCGGGCTCGAAGGTCGAAGCCCGCGCGGCCTCCAGCGCGGCTTCGTCGAGGAGACGGCTGCCGGAGCTGGCGGTGAGTTCGACCCGACGGACGGTGCCGTCGGCGGCGAGGGCGATGCGGACGCCGACGACGCCGGCGACGCCGGCGCGACGGGCGCGCTCAGGATACGCGGGCTCCTGCCGCGCGCGGAAAGCGGGCGGCACGAAGACTTCGGCCACCGGGGCGGGCGGCGCGACGGAGACGCCCTTGGGTTCGGCCGGCGCGGACGCGACGGAAGCCACCGGCGCGGCCGCCGGAACGGTGGCGACGGGCACGGCTGCCGGCGGCGCGGGCACGAAAGCCGGCGTCACGGGCAAGGCCAGGCCGGCGCCGAGCGCGGCGCCTTCCTTCGCTTCGCCGGGCAAGGCCACCGGCTCGGGCAGCAAGGTCACGAGGATATGACCCCCTTCAGCGGACGGCTCGCCGGCCCCGCGCATCCCGCCGATCCAGACGGCGCCCAAGGCCATCGCATGGGCGCAGGCGACCGCGCTCCAGATCAGGCGATGACGACGGCGTTCGGTCACGTCAGGAAGGTCGGGGTTGCGCCGAGTTCAGTCAAGGGTGAGACGTGTCATTTCGTCAGGTCGGGCGGGACCATCCACAGCAGGCTCCAGGCGCCGAAGGGATGCGCGCGGTCCGGCTTGGCGCGACGTTCCAACGCCATCAGCCCGGCCTTGCGGAAGCGGATCGCCTCGCCGCCGTCGGGCAGGCCGAGCAGGAGCGCCGCCAGCGCCGCGAGATGCGGGTTATGGCCGACGAGCAGGCGGCTCCGGCGGGACTTCGCGACGAGGGCCGCGACCTTGCGCGGATCCGCCTCGGGCTCCAGCCCGGGCAAAACCTTGAGCGGCAGGGCCGAACGGGTCGCGAGCCGCAGCAGCTGCGCCGTCCGGACCGCGCGGACCAACGGGCTGTGCTCGATCGCGTCGACTTCGGCCAAGGCCGCGAGCCCCGGCCCGGGAGCCAGCAGCGCGACCTGGCGCTGGCCGTGCGGCGTGAGGTCGCGCGAGACGTCGGGCGTCCCGGGGACGGCTTCGGCATGGCGGAGCAGGAAAAGGCGCATGCCGGCAAGGTGACGTTCCTCGGGCCCGACGCAAATCGGACTTGCTCCGCCGTCGCGTCCGTCAACCAATCGCCCGTGCGCTTCGTCGCGACCGCCCTCCTCCTCTGCGCCGCGCTCACCACGGAGACGGCCGCCCAGACGCGTTACTCGACCCAAGGCATGCGGGTCGACGGCTCGATCTGCGTCGACGCCGCCACCGGCGCCGTGCTCGCGCAGACCACGGCCGACTACCCGGGCAGCCCGGCGAGCGTGACGAAGCTGATGACGCTCCTGCTGGTCCTGGAGGACATCCGCGACGGCAAGACGACGCTGCGCAACCGCGTCGGCGTGACCAAGGAAGCGGCCGGCACCGGCGGCTCCCAGATCTGGCTGGCCGTCGGCGAGACCTTCTCGGTGGAGGACATGCTCTACGCCTTGATGCTGAAGTCGGCGAACGACGTCGCGGTGGCCCTGGCCGTCGACCGCGCCGGCAGCACCGCCGCCTTCGTCGCCCGCATGAACCGCCGGGCCGCCGAACTCGGCATGGCCCGCACCCGCTTCGTCACCCCGAACGGACTGACCTATGGCAAGGGCCCGCATGACACCACGACCGCCCGCGACCTCGCCAAGCTTTCCGTCGTCCTCTGCGCCATGCCCGAAGCCCTGCGCTTCACCTCGGCCAAGCGCTACGTCCTCCGCCGCCCGCTCAAGCCGATGGAGGTGCTGAACCATAACCACCTGCTGGATTCCTTCCCGGGCTGCGACGGACTTAAGACCGGCTGGACCGAAGCCGCCGACGCCTCGATCGTCACGACGGCCAAGGTCGGCGGGCACCGGGTGATCGCGGTCGTGCTCGGCTGTCACAGCCCGCAGGGAGCCAAACCGGAGCAGCGGCTCCGCGACCAGCTGGCGGCCGACCTCATGAAGGACGGGCTGGCCAAGCTCCAAGCCCAGGCCGCCGCCCAGGCCAACCTGCCGGCCGTCCGAGCCGCGCCTAAAAAGGCCGTAAAACCTAAGGAAGAGCCGGGTTTCTGGGAATGGCTGGGGGATTTGTTTAGCTTCTAACCCCCGCCCAAAAGGGGGTGGAAAGATATAGTGAACATTTGTTCATTTTGCTTGCCACGCTCGCCGTGGCGGGCAATTTCCATTCCGCATACCCAACGTTATGTCCGCCAAATCCGAACCCACCGCTAAGGAAAAATCTGCCAACCAGGCAGCCGAGAAGAAGACCCTCGATCTGGCTCTCTCCGCCATCAACAAGCAGTATGGCGACGGCACCCTGATGCGCATGGGAGACGCGACCAAGATGCAGGTCTCGACCGTGTCCACCGGCTCGGTCGCCATCGACCTCGCCTTGGGCGTCGGCGGCCTCCCCCGCGGCCGTATCGTCGAGATCTTCGGCCCGGAATCCTCCGGTAAGACGACCCTCTGTCTTTCCATCATCGCCGAGATCCAGCGCCAGGGCGGCAACGCCGTCTTCGTGGACGTCGAGCACGCCCTCGACCCCCGCTACTCCAAGGTCGTCGGCGTCGACCTCGACAACCTCCTCGTCTCCCAGCCCGAATCCGGCGAAGACGCCCTCAACATCGCCGAGACCCTCATCCGCTCCGGCGCGGTCGACGTCATCGTCATCGACTCCGTCGCCGCCCTCGTCTCCAAGCAGGAACTCGACGGCCAGATGGGCGACTCCACCGTCGGCGTCCAGGCCCGCATGATGAGCCAGGCCATGCGCCGCCTCACGGCCGCCATCAGCCGTACCAACTGCGTGGTCATCTTCACCAATCAGATCCGCGAAAAGATCGGCGTGATGTTCGGCAGCCCCGAGACCACCCCCGGCGGCCGCGCCCTGAAGTTCTTCTCGTCCGTCCGCATCGACATCCGTCGCATCGGCCAGATCAAGGAGCCTTCCGGCAAGGTCATCGGCAACCGCACCAAGGTGAAGGTCGTGAAGAACAAGGTCGCCCCTCCCTTCACGGAGTGCGAGTTCGACATCATGTACACCGAAGGCATCTCCCGCTCCGGCTCCGTCCTCGACCTCGGCATCGAACACAAGATCCTCGAGAAGAAGGGCGCCTGGATCGCCTATAACGGCCAGCTCATCGGCCAGGGCCGCGAAGCCGCCAAGGACTACCTCATCAAGAACCCGAAGGTCCTCGAGGAACTCCAGAAGACCATCATGGAGAAGGTCCAGGTCGTCGGTGGCATGACCCTCGGCGTCGGCGTCGCCGAGAACGTCACGGCCGAATAATCAATCGTTGTTGGCTAGCCATAGCCCGGGCCGCACGAAAGTGCGGCCCGTTTCATTGGCGGAGCGCGCTCAGCGCACCTCTTCGACCTTGAGGGTCGAATCGACGGGCTTGATCACGGCCTGCAGCGCGGCGGCCAGGCGGTCGAACTCGACCTGCGAGCTCTTCACGACGGCTTCCATGTCCTTCTTGGCTTCAGGGCTGCGGAAGAGCGTCTTGATCTGCTTGGTCTCGTAGGCCTGCTTCTCGGCCACGGCCTTCCAGATCTTGGCGAAGGCGGGCGAGGTCGGGTTCTGCGGGAACTCAGCCGCGAGGTTCACGCCCTTGGCGAGCTGCGCGGCGGTGAAGATCTTGGAGGTGTCGCCCCAGGTCACCTTGAGCTGGGCGGTCTTGGCGCCGGCGACGCGTAGGGTCAGGCGGTTCAGCTTCTTCTGGAAGTCGGCCAAGGCCACGCCCGCGGCCAGGGTGCCGTCCTTCGTGGCGTCGCCGGGCTCGAACGAAGCCGGGATCCGGAAGCTGCGCAGCGAGACCACGCCGCCTTCGGACTTCATGACGCGCTGGCCGTAGCGGGCGTTCGCCTTGCCGCTGGCGAGGTCGACGTCGATCTGTCCGACGTCGCCGCGCAGGCCGAGGCCTTCGAGGAACGCGGTGGCCATCATGACGTGGCCGGCCCAGCCGGGATGCACGCCGTCCTTGCCCTCGAGCTTGAAGTCTTCGCCGTATTTGGCGCGGACCTCATGTCCCTTCACGAGCATCGGCCAGTAGACGTCGGCGAACGCGACCTGCTCGACCTGCGCGACTTCGATGCCGATGTTGCGGAAGTTCAGCAGCGCCAGATTGAGCTCCTGCCAGGTGCCCTTCGCGGACTTCACCCACGGCGGGACGGAATGGATCGTGCCGGACGAGCCGAGCACGACGCGCACGCCGGCTTCCTTGAACTTACGCACGACGGTGGTCTGGTTCTGGCGGTAGGTCTCGGCAATGGCGTCATCCTTCGGGACGTACCGGAAATCGTTCATGCCGTAGCAAGTGGTCGCGACGGTCGGCTTGAAGCGGAGCACGTCGTTGTCCATGCGCTTGAGGAAGCCGCCGGCCTGCTCGCCGCTCCAGCCATACTGGCGGACGGTGACGTGCAGGTCGGAACGCGCGGCGACGATGTATGCCTCCATGAGCAGGCTGTACATCTTCTGCTCGGTGATGGAGTCGCCGCAGATGGCGAGGCGGTCGCCCTTCTGGAGGAGCGGCGCAGGCGTCTTGGGCGCAAGCAACCCGACATATTCGGCCGGGACGATCTCCGGACGGGGCTGGGTTTGCTGGCAGCCGACGAGGCCGAGACAGAGGAGCAGGAGCGCGTAGGGGTGTCGCATGGGGCAGTTGTAGCCGACGACACGGGGAAATCACTCCTGTTCCGCCCGCCCGCTTGCTTTTCGCGGCGTTTTACTTCATATTAACCGTCCCCTGCGGTGTTCGACACCCGCGGCAGCCTCCCTTCCCTACGAACATAATATACGGGAGGTGCGACCCGACCGGCCTCGTCCGAGCCGTGGCAACGTACCGCCCACCTAAATCCAGGACAAAGTGGAGCTCCAATCGGAATCGGCACAGGCGGGGGACCCTTTTACGGAAAGATGGCAGATGAAGGATGACAGATGATGCCAGGCAGGGATGCGATGACTTCGCATCCGCCTGCTTGGATTGAAACCAAAAGGGAGACCGGAGACCGGAATGAATGCTGCGGGCATTAACCCCCAGCCAATCATCCGTCCCCGGTCTCCTT
>JACCDN010549555.1_pt1 | contig 48927 bp, 47 predicted proteins | sample 7441691 | NCBI WGS metagenome assembly JACCDN01 (sample SAMN15323439, study PRJNA562643) | freshwater metagenome | isolation source: river surface water | place: USA:Blue River Watershed | collected 2017-08-16 | reverse complement strand
CAATACACTCAACGTTACGACTGGCTGGTATAAGACCCGCGACATTCATTCCTAGCCGACGTGCAATCGATAACCGGACTTCATCAGGGTTAAGGTCTTCTCCCTCAATAGCTGAAGACTTCACCACGTCACTGGTCAAAGTACTAAGAAGTGCTTCACGGTTAAGATCGAAGCCTAGACCCTCCATTCTTCCTAGCAAACGACCTTGGCGATGCCGAATATCGGCCAACTTGGAGCTTAGTCTCTGGTCATCCCAACTGAAGTTTGGCCAGCCCTTATGTTCGTGTATCCGCATCATTCTTACTATGCCAATTTGATTCGTGTAATGGCTATCGTTTGGCCACTAGGTCGGCGGAAAGACCGTTATTCGATGGATTGAAGCCCTTAATGACATGCACTCGAACTGGTAGAACCTGCGAGTGAAGTCTGTCCACCTGGACAATGTGTACAGCTGGTTGCACCACCTGTTGAATAGGTATTAACGCCGCAGGTAGGACAAGAACTTTGCGCAGCCTGCCAATTTGCAGTGCCTGCCGGGCACGGTATACAACTACCGATCCCCGGACCTGTACCCGCAGGCGAATAAGTGCCTCCAGGACAATTCTGACAGCTCTGAGCATCGGTCGTAGAATATAATCCTGCAGCACAGGTAGTACAAAAGCTTTTGCCTTGTTGCCACTGAGAAGTACCGGCTGGGCAAAGTGTGCAACTGCTAGCACCGGGTGAGGTTGAAATAGTGCCTGGAGGACAATTGGTACAACTGGTATTGCCTGTACCTGAAGCATACAATCCTACGGAGCAAGCTGGACAAGAACTTTGTGCAGCCTGCCAATTCGCGGTACCGGCTGCACAAGGTGTACAAGCACCAATACCTGGACCTGTACCCGCAGGCGAGTAAGTACCGCCAGGACAATTCTGACAACTGGTACGGTCGGTTGTAGAATACAGTCCTGCAGGGCAGGTAGTACAAAAGCTTTTGCCTTGTTGCCACTGAGAGGTACCCGCCGAGCAGTTTGTGCAAAGACCACCGGGTGTAGCGTTGTAGGTGCCTGCGGGGCATGAGAAACAGGAGCCTCCTACATTCGAGGATTGTCCTGCTACACAGTTGCTACAATTTCCACCATTCGCATAGGTGCCTGCTGCACAGGCGCAACTGCTGCCATTCCAAGATTTTCCTGTGGTACAACTAGGACCACAGCCTATTGAGTCACTCCAGTATACTGGGGTAGCCGCTGGACATTGGCAGCCCAGGGTAGATCCTTGATAGGTTTGTCCTGTAGGACAGTTCGCGGCAGCCGCAGCGGCTACCAGAGATTCCCCCCCAAGTACCTCGCCACGCATCACATCGTAAATAAAATAATGGTTATTGGCAGCACCATTCAGGGTATAAATACAAGCACTACTGGCAGCACTCGCTACATAACAAGTGGGTGTTGTACAGCTATCTGCGGAAGAAACGGTTTCAGGAAAATTATTGACAGCACTCACCAGGCTTACACAGTTACTTACCGTTGGTGTAGTGGTACCAGAAGGCGCTGGCCAGCCTCGACCATTGAGTGTGATGGCCGCGCCATCTACGGTTACTGTATTAGTACTACCCGATGAACCTGCCGCTATCCAAGCCACATGGGCAATCTGAACGGCTGACTGTAGCGAATGGGTAGCGTGTTGATTTGCAGCACTGTGCGCTTTGTCTTTTAAATTGGCAAATTTTGGAATAGCAGCCGCGCTTAATACGCCTATAATCACCATGACCGTGACCAGTTCTATCATGCTAAAGCCTTTGGCAGTATTAGACACTCAACACTTACCTATTTTATTGCTTCCAAGCGCACAGCCAGTTCCCCATCTTCAAATCGGTTTTGCGCCGATTGCTGTCCGTTAAAAACTATAACCTACAACAGTAAGCTATAGACATGAGAATGCCATTTTTCAAGGGTAGTGCAACAATCTTTGATAAAGCAACTTCTGTTCTGTCAATTGGTTACCTCGGGTCTAAGGTACCGACAATAGCTTCTCCTAAGGGCTATTAATCTAATCACATCGATATTGTAATGATAAATAGGGGTAGTTACTAGCACCCGCAAAAATAGGCGTATCTACGCTATTGTACTTACACTCGGGTATTTTAACAATTTACAAAATGCTTCTAGAAAATTATGATCACTCTTTCTATAACACCATAATGTTTTACAGGGATTGAAAATATGCAGCTAAAACCAAGGAATTTGCCTGAGCCATTGTTTAATGTTCGTTTCGATTGGGAGCCCATTATGCTCGCCATACGAACAGAAACCCACCAAAGACTCACACGCCGCGAAATAGAATGTCTTCGCTTTTGGCTCAATGGTTTTTCAATTAAAGAAACGGCTCGTTCACTCGATGGCATATCGATCAGAACCGTACAAACTTTTAGAGAAAATATTAAACGCAAACTACAGGTAAAAACCTATCAACAATTGTTTCAATCTATTCAAGCCTGTGGTCTTATGCGGTTTTTTTTACAATCATAAGCTTTGTTTTAAAAAAGCTTCAAAAGCCTTCCCTAAGGCTGGATGTTTGAGACCATAGTGTACAATAGCCTGCAAGTACCCTAATTGACTACCACAATCATAGCGCGTACCTTGCACAAGGTTTGCGTATACTGTCTCGGTTGCAAGTAGTTTATCAATCGCATCGGTTAATTGAATTTCTGCATCAACGCCTTTTTGCAGATCTTCAAGCGCTGCGAAAATACTTGGATTAAAAATATAACGCCCCACAACACCCAAATGGGAAGGCTCCAAACCCAAGGCAGGCTTTTCAACTATTTTGTTGATCACGCCATATTTTTCAAAACTTTTTTCAAAACGCACAACGCCATAATGACACAGTTCCTGCACTGGCATTTTTTGCACGGCTACAACACTACGACGCACCTCTTTAAAAACGGCTAGCATTTGGGATAAACAAGATGAGCACCTGTTTTCGATCAGATCATCGGCCAAAAGTACCGCAAAAGGCTCTGCCCCCACAACCGATTTTGCACACAAAATAGCATGGCCGAGCCCCAAAGGCTCTGCTTGCCGAATATAAATACAGCGTACGCCCTCGGGTAAAATATTACGAACCAAGTCTAAAAGCGCTGTTTTTTCTGCCTTTTCAAGCCTGTATTCTAATTCGAAATTTTTATCAAAATGATCTTCAATCGCACGTTTGGTGCCACTGGTGACAAAAATCAATTCTTGAACCCCAATGGAAACAGCTTCTTCAACCGCATACTGTATTAAAGGTTTATCAACAATAGGCATCATCTCTTTAGGACTAGCCTTCGTAGCAGGTAGAAAGCGCGTCCCGATGCCCGCCACAGGAAAAACAGCTTTGCGAATCAATCCAGGTGTATGCTGTAGCGTCATAACTTATTCATCCATAGGTTTTATAACATCCCAACGCTTACAGCTAGGACATTGCCACTGCAAGGTTCTACCCGAAAAGCCACAGGCTTCACATTGATACAAAGGTTTATCAACCAACATCTTCTTTACCAATACCCGAAACAGTTCGAGATCAGGCTGCGAGGGATCCCCCTCGGCTATTTGCGTCCATTGCATTAAACGATGTAGACCACCCAGCGAAGGATGCTTTTGTAGATGTTGCACCAAAAAAGCCTTTGCTGCATCAACACCTTTGCGTTGATAAATCCATTCAGATAAAGCTAGCACCGCCACAGTACTCATACGCTTTTGTAGAGAATGATCACAATAGTGGATCATGCCTTCTGGATCTTCTAAGGCATCATAACATCGGGCTAAAGGCACCACTATTTCTGCAAGAAAGGGTTGGTCTTGGTCATAAATAGTCTGATAAATCTGGATAGCCTGTTCAAAATGTCCGGCTTGCGCTTCAATATTAGCCCACAATAGTCCGGCCCTCACACAACGTGCATTCACCCCTAAGGCTGTCTTACTATGCTGGATCGCTTCAAGACGCTCACCCTTCAACCATTGCTGCTCTGCAAGCTCACAATGATAATGTGCAATATGATAACGCATATCACGATTGGTTTTGGCTTGCCATTGCTCAGCGGTTTGAATGGCGCGCACCCAATCTTTACTTTGTTGATACACATCCAGCAGCAAGGAGAAAATAGCATTAAGATCATGCGCTTGCTCACTCAAATCCAACAGCAAAACTTCTGCTCTATCCAACATGCCTGCACGCATATAATCGCGGCTTAATTCCAACAAAGAAAGCGCACGTTGCTCGGCCGTCAGCGAGTTTTGATCGGCCAATTGTTGGTGAATGCCTACTGCTTTATCTAGTTCGCCACGGCGCCTAAAGAGACCGCCTAAGGCTAGATGGGTTTCAACATCTTGCTTCATTTCGCTACGCTGATAAAGCGACGGAGGATTCGTTTCAAGACGAAAAACTTTACGCAGCGTCTCTAAGGTAAAAAGCCGACGACCCAATAACCAACCTGAATAAGCCGCCAAGGGTAACAGTAGAAAAAAAACAGCGCTCATTATGGCGCTTGATGTCTTTGATAATAAGACTTTTCTATCTTAAGCCTAATAATCGTGGGTAGCGCTGCCAACCATCCAACGACCAAGCCTAGTACTAAAGCGCCCAACACCAGCATCGATAAAGGCATTGTCTTCGTACCCACATAATAATGTACTTGTACGAGGTCTGAATTAGACAAGGCAAAACCCAATCCAAATACGACCGCAAAAAGGACCAGCACTATCGCCATGAAATGATTCAATAAGCGCATAACCAGTCCTCCTTACTGCGTGTGCTAGTTTTCTTCTTCTTCGCCCTTATCCATCTGTTCTTTGAGCAGATCACCCAAGGTTGCACGACCTTCTGAACGATGTAGCTCTTGTACAGCCTCACGCTCTTCCTTCGTATCTTTGGCTTTCACTGATAGATTCACAACACGGGTCTTGCGATCAACACCCAGTAAAGCGGCTTCCACCACATCGCCTTCCTTTAATACCGTGCGTGCGTCTTCAACTTTGTCACGACTAAGGTCTGAGGCCTTGATATAACCTTCAACACCCTCTGCTAATTGCAGCGTAGCGCCCTTGGCATCGACAGCCAACACCGTACCACTCAAAATACTACCCTTGGTATGCTCGGCCATAAAGTCTGCATGACGATCGCCTTCCAACTGCTTAATGCCTAAGGAAATACGCTCACGTTCTGGATCCACAGCCAATACAACCGCTTCGACTTCTTCGCCTTTCTTATAACGACGTACAGCTTCTTCACCACTTTCATGCCAAGCAATATCTGATAAATGCACCAGACCATCGATACCACCTTCCAGACCAATAAAGATCCCGAAATCAGTAATCGACTTAATTTTACCGGTCACTTTATCCCCTTTCTGATGGGTGGCACCAAATGCCTCCCAGGGATTCGACTTGCATTGTTTTAAGCCTAAGGAAATACGACGACGTTCTTCGTCTATATCGAGCACCATCACTTCAACATCCAAGCCCAAATTCACGACTTTGCTGGGATGAATATTTTTATTGGTCCAATCCATTTCCGAGACATGCACCAAGCCTTCAACCCCTTCTTCGATTTCCACAAAGCAACCATAATCCGTCACATTCGTGACTTTACCCACCAAGCGTGTACGCTCTGGATAACGGCTAGCAATATTCACCCAGGGATCTTCGCTCAACTGCTTCAACCCTAAAGAGACGCGACTTCTTTCGCGATCAAATTTTAGGATTTTCACCATAATCTCTTGGCCTACCGAGACAATCTCGCTGGGATGTTTCACCCTGCGCCATGCCATATCGGTAATATGCAGTAAACCATCCACGCCGCCTAAGTCTACAAAAGCACCGTAATCGGTCAGGTTCTTCACAACACCCTGAATCGCTTGGCCTTCTTGCAAGCTGGTCATTAAGGCTTCGCGTTCGGCACCGCCTTCCGATTCGACCACAGAACGTCTGGACACCACGACATTATTGCGTTTGCGATCAATCTTAATAACTTTAAATTCGAGTTCCTTACCTTCCAAATTCACCGAATCACGTACCGGCCGCACATCTACCAAGGATCCCGGTAAAAAGGCACGAATATTTTGCAGATCGACCGTAAAGCCACCCTTGACCTTGGCACTAATGATACCGCGCACTGATTCGCCCGCTTCATGCGCTTCGGCCAACCGTGTCCAAGATTCCATCCGTTTGGCTTTTTCACGGGATAAACGGGTAAAACCAAAACCATCTTCGACGGCATCGAGCACCACTTCAACGGTGTCTCCTACCGCGACTTCTAGTTCGCCTGCCTCAGAATAAAATTGCTCCAGCGGAACGCGTCCTTCTGATTTAAGCCCCGCATGAATAGTGACCATCTCTGGACCTATATGGACAACCGTACCGACAATGACAGAACCTAGTTGTACCTTGGATTTTTCGGTACTTTGTTTAAATAACTCCGCAAAACTTTCGCTCATAAATAATACACTTCCGTAAGCTGTAACATCGCCCAGAGGCTATGCACAGGTTTTGTTAAGAAACTTAGCAAAGGGGCAGGTTTATCATTTGCATGATCTGTGCACACACCGCCTTTACGCCTAATGCCGTGGTATCAATCACCACGGCATCCTCCGCAGGCTTCAAAGGTGCATCTGCACGCGCTCTATCGCGTGCATCCCGAAGTACCATCTGCCGCTGAAGGTCTTCTAGACTAACATTCTGCCCTGTTTCCTTCAACTGCCAATACCGACGTTCGGCGCGCAGAGCAGGAGAAGCCTCTAAAAAGAACTTGAAAGCTGCCTCTGCAAAGACCACGGTACCCATATCACGGCCATCAGCGACCAAACCGGCGGGTGTCGCAAAAGCACGCTGGCGTGCCAGCAGCGCTAATCGAAGGTTAGGCAACTGGGCTATTTCAGAAGCCATTTGGCTACATGCTTCCGATCGTATCGCGGTGGTGACATCGCATCCATTCAGCACGATCGACCCATCATCCCCAAAAACAACCGTGAGAGAAGATGCGAGGGCACACAAAGCTATTTCATCCGTGGGCGTTATCGAGGCCTGCATGGCTGCCAGCGCAACGACTCGATAAAGCGCACCGCTGTCTAAGAAATGCCAACCCAATTGCTTGGCAAGCATCCGACCCACAGCACCCTTGCCCGAACCACTGGGACCATCCAACGTAATAATAGGAATATTATTCATGGATGACCTGGGACACTGCTGGCACAGGGCCGAGCTCGATTTCGGCGCCTACGGTCGGCGTATACGCTAAACCAAAATGTTTATACGTACGTTCTGTTACCACCCGACCACGCGGGGTGCGCATTAAAAAACCTTGCTGAATCAAAAAAGGCTCTAAGACTTCCTCAATGGTGCCACGCTCTTCACCAATCGCTGCAGCCACATTATCTAAACCCACAGGACCACCCCCAAAACTTTGTATAATCGTTTGCAGCAATTTTTGATCCAGGCGATCAAAACCGGCACTATCCACATTCAATAAAGCTAAGGCCTGATCGGCAAGCGCTGCATTGATCAACCCATTACTACGAACCTCGGCATAATCCCGCACCCGACGCAGCAAACGATTGGCAATCCGTGGGGTTCCTCGGGAACGACAGGCAATTTCAGCTGCACCTTCATGGTCGAGTTGAATCTTTAAAATACCAGCGGAGCGTTTAAGGATCTGGATTAGATCCTCCACGGCATAAAATTCTAAGCGTTGTACAATACCAAAACGATCGCGCAGAGGCGAGGTTAATAAACCGGCCCTCGTGGTAGCACCTACCAAGGTAAAAGCCGGCAAATCCAGTTGAATAGAACGTGCGCCTGCCCCTTCTCCAATCATAATATCAATACGACCATCTTCCATGGCTGGATATAAAATTTCTTCAACAATAGGACTTAAACGATGAATTTCATCAATAAACAAAATATCTTTGGGTTCTAAACTGGTTAAGATCGCCGCTAAATCGGCCGGTCGCTCTAAAATAGGGCCTGAGGTTTGCTTTAGCGATCCCCCCATTTCAAAGGCAATCACCTGTGCTAAGGTTGTTTTTCCCAAACCTGGGGGCCCAAAAATTAAAACATGTTCCAACGCTTCTGAACGATTTTTGGCGGCCTGCATAAAGAGTGTCATTTGCTCGCATACTTCGGACTGCCCAATGTATTCTGATAATTGTTTGGGACGAATAACACGCTCTGCCATCCGTTCATCGGTTTGCACAAGCGCGGTGCTTAAACGATCGGATTCAATCATGATGTTGTCATCACACGGCCACCCTTTGCCAACACTTGTAAGGCACGGCGTATTAAATCTTCCGTACACGCTTCTGTGGGTTGCATCGCTTGAATCATTTTCGAAGCTTCCGAAGGTTTATATCCCAAGGCAATCAACGCAGCAATGGCCTCTTCTGAAGGTGTATTTTCTAAGGGCTGATGCGTCGTCTGTTCAAACAGCTGTCTAGATAAAGCTTCTTCTCCCTGATTCAAGGCTAATTTACCCGCCATTTCAATCATCAAACGCTCTGCCGTTTTGCGACCCACCCCTGGCAAACGCATGAGGTTTTCAATCAATCGCTGATCCACACACTGAATAAATTGCGAAACACTCATCCCCGACAAAATAGCCAAGGCCATTTTAGGACCCACCCCCGATATTTTAATGAGCGCTCTAAACAGCGTTCTTTCTTGCTCTTGGATAAAACCATAAAGCACCTGCAGATCTTCGCGCACGTAAAAATGCGTGAGTAAAATAACCTCCGACCCTAACGGCGGCAATTGATAGATCGTCGACATGGGCACTTGCACATCATAGCCCAAGCCCCCAAGCTCTACGACCAGAAAAGGCGGTTTTTTAAGAACTAATAAACCCCGTAAACGCCCAATCATACAACACCCTTCTGATACAGACCGTGGTGTTGTGCATGACACAGTGCAACAGCTAAGGCATCGGCCGCATCCACTTGAGGTAATCCATTCAATTTAAATAAAGCTTTGATCATCTGTTGAACCTGTTTTTTATCGGCGCCCCCAAAACCCACCACCGCTTTCTTGATGCGACGGGGTGCGTACTCCTGCACCACACAACCATGAAGGGCTGCCACCAACATCACAATACCTCGCGCTTGCGCTAATTTTAAAGTAGAGGCTACATTTTTATGCACAAAAATTTGCTCCAAGGCTATCACCTGTGGCGTATAATCGGTCATTACTTGGGATAAACCTTCAAAAATATGTTTAAGCCTTTCATGAAAAGGATAATTTCCTACCCGAATGCAACCGCTTCCGATATAATGTTGTCGACCCCGCAGTTGTTCAATCACACCAAAACCGGTAATGCGCGAACCTGGGTCAACACCTAGAATACGTAGAATGCTCAATCCACTTCCATGGTGATGCTTGCATCAATCTGCGCATTTGAATGAACGGTTTGTACATCGTCCAATTCTTCTAAGCCATTCGTGAGTTTCATCCATTTTTCGGCAATGAGTGCATCGTCGATGATAACATTTGTGGTAGCAATCAATGTAATCTCGGCACATTCGATTTTCAAACCCTGGGTTTCCATGGCCTGTTTCACCTGATAGAAATCTTCAAAGCGTGTTAGGACTTCAATACTGCCATCCATTTCCACTTGCAAATCTTCTGCACCGGCTTCTAGTGCCACTTCTGTGATTTTTTGTTCATCCGCGCCTGGCGCAAAGAAAATCTGGCCTTTTTCGCTAAATAAATAAGCGACCGAACCATCGGTCCCTAAATTACCACCATGTTTGACCAATAGATGACGTACATCCGCCACCGTACGTTTTCGATTATTGGTCATGCAATCGATGATCAAGGCCACGCCCCCTGGGCCATAGCCTTCATAACGTACTTCTTCAATATCCTGACCTTCTTGTCCCCCAAAACCACGTTTGACAGCCCGATCAATCACATCACGGGTCATATTCACGGATAAGGCTTTATCAACAGCCCGTCTTAAACGCGGATTGAGTTGGGGATCCATACCGCCACCTTGGCGCGCAGCAACACTGATTTCCCTAATACATTTGGTAAACAATTTGCCCCGTTTGGCATCTTGTCCCATTTTTTTAAATTTAATGTTTGCCCACTTACTATGGCCAGCCATGGATAATACACCTCAATGATTTATTTTTAGATTCCCCGATGCGATGGTCTAGGCCAAGCACTGAGCACAGCTTTCACTAAAGTCGCAAGGGGTATGGCAAAGAAAACACCCCAAAAACCCCAAATACCCCCAAAGAAAAGCGTTGCAATAATGATCGCCACGGGATGTAAATTAACAGCCTCTGAAAACAATAAAGGCACTAAGACATTACCATCCAAGGCTTGAACAATACCATAGGCCAGCATGCAGTAACGAAAGTTTGGAGCCCAACCCCACTGTACATACCCGACCAATAGTACCGGAATACTAATCACCATCGCACCTACATAGGGTATTAATACAGATAATCCCACCAAAGAGGCTAGCAATACCGCATAACGCATCTCAAAAAACCAAAAAACCCCATAGGTGCTCATGCCTACCAATAAAATTTCAAACACTTTGCCACGAATATAATTAGCGACTTGATTATTCACCTCAAACGATACCTGTCTTAACACGCCCCGTTTGCGCGGTAAAAAAGCTGCAGCCCACTTCATTATCTGTGTTTTATCTTTAAGCAGAAAAAAGACCAGTAAAGGTACTAAAATCGCATAGACCATACTGGTCATTAAAGTGGTAATCGAAGACCAAGAAGCGAATAACACCATTTTGGCCGTATCGTGACTTTGGGCTAAAAACTCTGCACTCACGGTGCGGATCTGCTCTTGGGATAACACCGTGGGAAAACGACGCATGAACTCAAATAAAATCGCTTGGCCTTTTGAAAGGATCTGGGGTAAATCGTCGAACAAAGCCACCGATTGCTTCCATAACAAAGGTAAGAGCATGAAAAAGGCGATAAGAGATAATCCTAAAAATCCTATAAACACCAATAATACTGCAACAATACGAGGCATTTTAAAATATTGTAATTGAGTAATCACCCATTCTAATAGGTAGGCAATCACCACACTGGCTAAAACAGGGGCCAAAATGCGTCCCACCGTGAGAACAAGGCCAAAACCAATCAGCAATACAAAAAGGAGTACAATCGCCTCTGGGTCGGAAAAATACTGCTTTATCCACTGTCTTAGGGTATGAATCACGACAAACACTCACATCGGAATACTGGGCTTTAGTCTAGCGCAAAAGGCGCTGGGTTGCACCTTGCGTATTCAGGCACCTTCTGCAATCGTGCTTATCGATATTTCTGATTTTTGTAAGCTAGTCGACCTGAGAGCTTGATAACATCGATACGCAAAGAGATGCGAAGCATGCACCATACACACCATCACATAAGTGTAACGCAATGTGCCCGCCATCGAACAAAAAAACAACACAAGCATCAATGTTAAACCCACGGCATTCATACATAATAAGGGCACAGCAGCCCAGGTTCTACCCAGCGCTCGTAGACCCAGCATGCAATAGGCTATGCATAATAACACCGGTATAGCATGTGACATGCTCAAGAAGGCAAGCATGGCCAGCGCTTGGTACCAAACGCTGTCGTAAAATACACTGTCTGCCATCTCTGAGACGGCTTCGATTTCAGGCTCAGATACTTCTGAAACACCTTGAGATAACACACGACCTAGGCCATACAAAATCTTGTAGGTTGTGGTATGCGGGGCGGCTATTTTTTCTATCACACGAGGCCCCATGGTAAAACCGGGGGGTGATAAAAGCGTGTGAGATATATTCTGCAGTCGATGCTGAAGGTACAATATGGGATGAGCCTTGAGTGCTGTTAACCAAGCTGCATACAGTGTGTCTCTTTCGATGGGATCACGCCCTATTCTTAAAATAGCCTCATGCCCCACGGCAGGATTAGACATCACCAGTTCATCCACACGGTTATTTTTACCATCGAACTGCTTCAAAAAGGCCTCCATACTAAAACCAGGAAGCTTGGCAAAGTCTGGAAAGTTCGATTCCTTGGTGCGCGCGGCAATACCCGCCAAATCGTAGATTTTCACATATTGCCAAGCATGGTTTTTTTGAGTCTCTGGCACTAGCGTACGATTAATACCGTATAAGGCCGCATAAAAGGCAAGGGATAGGCTAAGACACCCTACGATAAATCGTTTGGAACGAATCCTATTATCTGTCATCATAAAGGCCATCCAGGCGAGGATAATAGGTGCACAATACTGCGCTTGAAATTTGAGTGCCGTACCATAAAGCAAAATAATCCCTATCAGCGTTAGTGCATACCACCGTGGTTTTTGATGATGGGCTGCACAATAGCCTAAATAGGCGGTACAAAACAAAAAACTAAAGGCAAAGCCAACATCCTTTAGGATCAAACTCGAGAAAATAAAAACGTGGGGTATGAGCGGTACGAACAAGCAGAATAATCGACTTTTAAGCGAAACGAAGCTTTTCATATAAAAAGCGAGCGCGCCATAGAATAAGGACAACTGGAGTAGGAGCATCAACCCAGGCCCAGGATAGATCTTATCTAAATAGCGCCAAACAAAAGACATAAACGGTGGATGATGGTCACTATAAGCCCCCGCGATGGCCTGCGCATACTGCCCTTGACTATCGGAGGTTAAGAGGCCCGGCCACATCATCCATAGCTGTAACAATCCCATCAGAAACAGGAAACATAGCGGATTTTTAAGCCTGATATAAACGTTGCGCCATGCGATCATCATGCATCTTTCCCACATTAAAGCCCTCCCCCGTTACGGGAGAGTGTCATTCACGCTTTAAGTCTAAATTAACACTTCTAGGCCCTTTTTTCACCTGAAGACCCACAATTAACTAAGTTGAATTACTTTTAAACTTGCTGCCTCTTACCCTTATTTAAAGCTTGCCCGATTTTCCATGCTACAGATATACTTCCTGGTAGTTCTGAAATCAATTTTTTTAACCGCCCTATTTAGGAAAGAGGTAGCCCATGACCAACATTTATTATTTTATTGTGTTAAGCGGCTTATTCGCGCTAGCTTATGGTGCCCTCGGTGCACGCAGTATTCTGCAGGCTCCCACAGGTAATGCACGTATGCGAGAAATTGCAGCCGCCATCCAAGAAGGTGCTAAAGCCTATTTGAATCGACAATATACCACTATCGCCTGGGTAGGACTGGTTATCATGGTGGCCTTATATGCGCTGCTGGGAGGCTATTCAGCCATAGGCTTTGTCATCGGTGCAGTCCTTTCTGGATTAGCAGGCTACATCGGTATGGGTGTTTCGGTGCGCGCCAATGTGCGCACAGCCGAAGCGGCCAAGACTGGCTTAGCCAAAGCCCTACAGATTGCCTTTACTGCGGGATCGGTTACCGGTTTATTGGTGGTGGGCCTGGCCTTGTTAGGTGTCACCGGTTATTACTTTTTCTTAAAACAACTCTGGTTACCAGAACGTGTTTTAACAGAGGCTCTGGTTTCCTTAAGTTTTGGGGCTTCTCTCATTTCTATTTTTGCACGTTTAGGCGGCGGTATTTTTACCAAAGGTGCCGATGTGGGCGCCGATCTGGTAGGTAAATTAGAAGCTGGCATTCCCGAAGATGATCCACGTAACCCCGCGGTCATTGCCGATAATGTCGGCGATAATGTAGGGGATTGTGCGGGTATGGCGGCCGATCTTTTTGAAACCTACGCAGTGACCATGGTCGCCAGCATCGTACTGGCTGGGATCTTAGTCTCAGGCCATGTCAAAGAAACCCTGATGCTCTATCCTTTAGGCATTGGTGCTGTGTGTATTTTTGGTTCTATCTTGGGTACTTTCTTTGTACGCTTAGGTGCTTCCAAAAATATTATGGCCGCTCTCTACAAAGGGTTGCTTGCAACCTCGATTCTCTCCGCCATCGGTATTGTAGGTCTCACCGATTGGTTAATTGGTTTACAGAGCGTGATTGAAGTGGGCTCACAGCGCTTATCGGGTATCGATCTTTGTTTGTGTGCTTTTGCCGGGCTTATCATTACTGGACTGCTCGTGTGGATCACCGAATACTACACCTCTACCCGTTTCAGGCCGGTACGCAGCATTGCAGAGGCCTCGCTTACCGGACATGCCACAAATATTATTCGAGGCTTGGCCATCTCCATGGAAGCCACAGTGCTGCCCATTTTTGTGATTAGTGGCGGGATCTTGATCACCTATCACTACGCAGGATTATTTGGTATTTCATTGGCAGCCACCACCATGCTGGCCTTAGCCGGCACCATTGTGGCTTTAGATGCCTATGGTCCTGTTACCGACAATGCCGGTGGTATTGCAGAAATGTCTAAGCTCGATCAGAAAGTGCGTGCTGTCACCGATGCTTTGGATGCCGTTGGAAACACCACCAAGGCTATTACCAAAGGCTATGCTATTGGTTCTGCAGCCCTTGCGGCGTTGGTACTCTTTGCAACATACACCGAAGATTTGCAGCATTATTTCCCTGATCTGGATTTCCCCTTTAGCCTACAAGATCCTTATGTGATGGTGGGACTCTTTCTGGGCGGCTTGCTGCCTTATTGGTTCTCTTCCTTCGGCATGATGGCCGTAGGACGTGCAGGCAGCCAGGTCGTCATGGAAGTACGACGCCAATTTAAGGAAATTAAAGGCATTATGGAAGGCACGGCCAAACCTGAATATGGTGTGGCGGTCGATCTCCTTACGCGGGTCGCAATCCGCGAGATGCTCATCCCCTCTCTGTTGCCTGTATTGGCACCCATTGTGCTCTATGCAATCCTGTGTGCGGTTGCCACACAAACAGCTGCCTTTACCGCGGTGGGCGCGATGATCCTCGGTACGATTGTCACCGGATTATTTGTGGCCATTTCAATGACCTCGGGTGGCGGGGCTTGGGATAATGCCAAGAAATATATCGAAGATGGCCATTGTGGGGGCAAGGGCTCTGAAGCCCATAAAGCTGCGATTACCGGCGATACCGTCGGCGATCCCTACAAAGACACCGCAGGCCCTGCCATTAACCCGATGATCAAGATCATCAACATTGTAGCTTTATTGCTGCTAGCGATGGTGGCACGCTTCGCATAATTGCGGCGGGTGCATAAGAGGGGCCTTCGGGCCCCTTTTTTTAGTTCAAAATCCACTTGGCATCCATTTATTTAATCTTAAAATCATCTTGTAAATGATGCCAATAATGTTTTCTTTGTTGATTGACCATTTTAGGGGATTATCAATCATGTATTGTCGAATGTTATTGAGGCTTTGATCGTTTCGAATAATATGATCGTAGTAGCCTCTTTGCCACAATCGTTTATGAAAGGATGGCCAATTTTTTTGATAGACGCCCTGCATGTATGCAATCGTGGTGTAGGTTTTAATATTTTAATGATGTATGGGCTTCGATGATTGTTCGCATTTTGAAGTGGAACGGGTATATAAGGTCTTATTATAGTGCCTTTTTTAATTCTAAATCAACATCTAGTCTTTCCAAAGGCAGTAAACCTAAAGAGACATTCTTGAAAGGATTTACAAGAGATCAAGCGATACTGTCCTCCCCCTATATGCGATTGCCACAAGCTTGGGGTACGATTATGCACAGCTATAAAAAAAGGGCCTTTCGGCCCCTTTTTTAAGGTGTTTGTTTATCAATTAAAACTGATAGAACAGACCCAAACCAACAGAAGAACTATGCATCTTCCACGTGGTGCTTGCAACATTTGCAAGCTTGAGCTTGTTAAACTGCTGATAACGCAACATCACTCTGGCAGCAAAGTTCTCATGGAATTTATACTGCGCCCCAAGACCTAAACGAAGCGTGTTGGCGCTCATTTTGGGCTCTATACTAGCACCTGTTAATGTGCTGACCTTCCACTTACTACTTACCAGAGTACCCGCACCCAGGGAAGCAATAAGATCGCAGTCTGTCGCAACAGGCAAAAAGCCCAAAACATCGATATGCGTACTTCTAAGGGTAATAGAGCTATACAATCTCTGCAGCTGCCCATTTATTAGCATTAGATTTGACTGATCCTTGAATGCATTAAAGGCTGTATAGCCCAATTCCACACCCATATTCTCGAACAAACGCACACCCAAAAAACCACTCAGTGAAGCTGCCGGTTTCTTTGAAGATCTTAATAGGCCAATTTGTGTGTTTTGTAGGGTCACAGTTTGTGTGTTTTCTGTGACAAGCTGGTTGCTATCGAGGTCGGCACCTACGTAAAACTTTGGATCAAAATCCATGGCACACACGGCACCACTGAGCAGCAAAACGCTAGAAGCGATCGCTAATTTTAGATTAATTTTCATAAACACTCCTTAAACATTCATTGATTCGACATGATACAAAACCGATTACGCGGCCCCAGGTTGAGTTTGTGTGCGGTGTTTGATTTTACCCTATTACACTCATGAAAAACAACCAATACCTAAGCAAGCAGCTCAAGCAAATCGAAAAGCTATAAAGATTGCATGCCCTAGCCGAATCAGCTAAGATTCCGAATGAGCTCACCTACTAAAAAGTATTGTTTCTTATGACGGATCATCGCCCACCCAAGCTACTATTAGGATGGCAAGAGTGGTGTGCCTTACCCACGCTGCGCATCCCAGCCATTAAAGCCAAGGTGGATACCGGCGCCAAAACAGCAGCCCTACACGCATCCGATATTGAACTCTTCCATAGACATAGCCAATCCTTTGTACGATTCACCATACACCCCCTCCCACAAATCCAAACCATTCAGCAGCGTTGCACAGCCCCCGTAGTCGATCAACGCTTGATTAGGAATTCTGGGGGCCACAAAGAAATGCGCTATATCATTCACACGATGATTCATTTAGGCACACTATCCTGGGACATCGAAATCAGTTTAACCAACCGTGACCCCATGGTCTTTCGTATGCTCTTAGGCAGAGATGCACTCAAAGGGCATTCCATCGTCGATCCGGCCCGCATTCTATGCCAAGGAAAAATGAAACGTTCGGACATTCGCAAACTTTATAAAAATAAACACAAGGAAAATATATGTCCTTAAATATTGCTGTGCTCACTCATCATCGTAATACCCATCTCTATCAACGGTTAAGCGATACCTGCGCCCATCACAATCATCATATTCACCTTATTCAAACCGCTTATTGCTATATGAATGTTTCTGCCAAAGATCCTTTGGTGTATTCTCATAACCATAAGCCTTTTAACGATCTCGATGCAATTATTCCTCAATTTAAACCTGCACACACTTTTTATGGCACCGCCGTTCTGAGACAATTTGAAATGCTTGGCATTTATACACTGAATTCTTCTGCCGCTATTCTTTGTTCCCGCGATAAACTGCGCGCCCTACAGTTATTGGCTACCAAAGCCTTGCCATCGCCTATCACGGGTTTTGCAGACTCCCCTGCTGAAACCGAAAAACTCATTGCAATGGTGGGCGGCACACCGCTTATTATTCGTTTATTAGAAGGCACCGCTGGACGCAGTACCGTCTTAGCCGAAACACAACAAGCAGCTGTCAGTGTGATCAATGCTTTTAAACAGCTCAAAGCCAATATCTTGGTTCAAGAATATATTGCAGAAGCTGGTGGTTCCGATATTCGCTGCATGGTAGTGGGACATCAAGTCGTGGGATCCATTCAGCGACAAAGCCTTGAATTTGGATTTCGACATAATCGCCGACCTATGCAATCTGCAGTACCGATTAAAATAACAGCGCTTGAAAAAAAGATGGTGCTTCGCGCCGCGAAAGTAATGAAACTAAACCTGGCCAGCATCGATTTTGTACGATCCAAGCGTGGCCCGCTTATCTTATCGGTGAATTGTTCACCGAATCTTGAATTATTTGAAAAGCTTAGTGGTTATGATGTGATAACGCCGATTATTCAGTTTTTAGAAAAAACTGCGTGGAAATAACTTAAATAGAACCCTCATCATGCTTAAATAAATCTTTCAGAGTAACCACCGATGAGACTATTTCTTCACTATACAGTGTCTTTTTCAACCCACCACTCACAATCATAGAATGAAATATTTGTTTTTTTGTTTTGGTATATTCACAATACAATTTTCCACGCTCGATAAGCGTTTTAGCATATTTTTTATCAATCATAAATTCAGACTGACAATGTTTTATTTCACATAAATTAATAATATTATCCGGCCTATCAAAAATTAAATCGATTTGCCCGCCTTGTTCTTCTGATTGTTTAGCGGGAATATATTTCCAGGATGAAACTTCCGTTCCATTCGGAATGCGAAGCGCTTTCTTAATTTGATTGATGTGCTTGAAACAGATGGCTTCAAAGGCATACCCAGACCAAGCGCTCCAAGCCGGCTTGCTGGATAAGACTTCCCAATAGTGATCATCAATATTGCTAGAAATTTTATTTTTAGACTTTGCAGCAATCCAATATAAATAAAAGAGCGTGTATTCATCAAAAATTCTGTAATAAACACCCCGATCTTTTTTTAAGGGTAAGCCTGAAATAATAAAACCGGCTTCCTCAAGCTCTTTTAATCTCTTTGTTACACGGCCACCTTTTTGTTGAAGATGTTCCTCAATCTGAGCGCGAGAAACACCCTCCCGTTTAGAAGCTACAAAATGTATAATAGCTTCGTGAATTTCATGATTCTTAAACAATGAAGCGAACAACAGATCAAACTCATCATAAAGCGTTCCTTTTCTTTGAAAACAGATTTTATTAATATTTTGAATGGCAGACAATCCCTTTTCAAGAAAATCAAGATAATAAGGAATGCCGCCCAGACACATATAGAGCATGAGTATCTGCTCGTCATGATAATAAATGTTTTTATCGATTAAATAATCACGTGCTTCACACAGCGTGAAAGGATCAATACGTAATCGTAAGGTAACCCTATTATGCAATCCACCTGTGTTATGTAATACGTTATCAATAATCCAAGAAGCAGCCGAACCACAAATAATCAATTTTATTTTTTTGTTCTCTGAGAAGTATCGATTCCAATAATAATCAAGCGCTTCTAACAACCCCGATTTGGGTGTGGCCATCCAAGGTATTTCATCAAAAAATAAAACGACTGTTTGTTCATGGGCTAGCAACTCAATGGCATCTTTCAATGCTTCAAAGGCCTGATGCCAGTTGGAAAAAACAGATAATTGTGTACCCTTGCGACCCGCATAAAAAGTATTTTCTATCTCTTTTTTAAAGTTATCTAACTGTGTTTTAAGCTTCCCTTTATGAATACCGGATGAACGAAAAAACACACAGGGCTTTTCAGAAAAAAACTCTTTAATTAAATAGGTTTTTCCAATACGTCTACGCCCATAAACAGCCACAAATTCTGCACGATTGGATTGAAAAATCCGATGCAGCTGTTTTTGTTCATAAACCCGACCAATCAAAGACATTAGACCTTCCTTATACCTTAAGGGACGCTTATAATAATACTATAGCCGTCCCTTAATGTCCATTTTTTACACTTAAGGGACACTTATAAAAGTGCTATAAGCGTCCCTAGAGGGTTTTTTGGTCGATCTGGCGCTGAAGCCACTGTAGCGAAATCCACGCAGGCGCACTCACTATATGCCCCCCAGCCAACAGTTCTAAGGCTTTCTCTACGGAAAAAACATGTACTTTAATATCTTCGGCTTCCTCGGCAAGACCAAAAATACCACCCCTTTTGGGTGCTTGAACCAAAGCACAATAGAGAAAAACTTTCTCACTCAAAATGGCCGGCGAGGGTAAATAATGACCAATGGGTATTAAGGATAAAATGTTAAGACCCGTTTCCTCAAACACTTCACGCACAGCTGCTTGCTCAGGCGTGTCGGTGGATTCAATCACGCCAGCGACCACTTCTAATAACCAAGGACTTTGTGCGGTATAAAAGGCCCCGGCTCTGAATTGTTCAATCATTACCACTTGCTGGTGTTCGGGATCATAGAGCAACACTGCGACCGCTGAGGGTCTTTTGGCCACTTCTCTTAACACAGGTTCACTAAAACCGCCATTAAAAAGCGGAAATTGTATGGATAAGCGATCCACTTGTATAAATCCCTGATGACAAGGCGTTATCTTTAAGCATTTGACGTCCTGCGTCTCAAAACAGGGTTTCCAGCTATGAGGCATTGTGTACGACTCCTTTACGACCTAGGCAAGATGCCAGTCAGTTTAGTGGGTTGCGCCCCGGAACACCATAGACCACAATAAAAGGATGCGATCGATGATACGACCTTTGTACCTGTTATTACTGATCTTGGGGATCTCCCCGCCCTTATGGGCCTTTGATCTGCTTCAAATCTATGCCGTTGCACAACAAAATGATCCTATTTTACAGTCTGCCCGGCAAGCCGAATTGGCTGCTGTCGAGGCCAAGCCCCAAGCCTTGGCAGGCTTTTTGCCTAAAATAGGGGCTACGCTGAACCCTTCTAATAAAACCACGACGACGGCCACGGCAGCCACGGGCACGCAAACGCCCATGCGCAATGAAAGTTATGAGCAGACAACTTATGGTTTAACCCTCACACAACCCGTGTTCTATTACGAACAATGGGTCCAGTTTCATCAGGCCTCACAGCAAGTGAAAGCCGCCCATGCCACCTATGCGGCCGCAGAACAAGATCTGATGGTCCGTACGGTACAAGGCTATTTTAATGTCTTAAGCGCGGTAGATGCCTTAAAGTTTGCCCGTGCACAACGTAAAGCCTTAGATAAATACCTCGATCAAACCCAACAACGTTATAAAGTAGGGCTTATTGCCATTACCGACGTGCAAATTGCCAAAGCAAAAAGAGACAGTGCCTACGCACAAGAGATTGCAGCTAGCAATGGTATGCAAGATGCCAAGGAACAACTCAGGCAAATTACCGGCCAACCTGTAGAAACTTTAAGCGCCTTGCGTAAAAATATTCAACTAGCGCCCCCCAAACCACAAATGCCGGAAGACTGGGTACAAAGTGCCTTAACACACAATTTTCAACTACAAGCGCTACGTTACCAAACCGAGGCCACACGCACAAAGATAAACCTCAGCCAAGCGGCACATTTACCTTCTTTAAATGTTCGTAGCAGCCTAGAACGTGCAGGCAGTACACCCTTCGCACCGCGCAATACTTCGAGCGTTGTTGGTTTACAAGTCACTATACCGCTGTTTAGCGGTGGTCTGGTCAGCTCGCAAACCAGACAAGCCCTGCATGTCTATGAACAGGCTCAGAAAGATCTAGAAACCCAGTACAAAATCATTGAGCGTCAAAGCCGTCAAAGCTATGCCGGCGTTTTAACACAGATAAGCCAGGCCAAAGCGCTCAAACAAGCGATTGTTTCCAATAAAAGTGCACTCGATGCCACAGAGGCCTCTTTTAATGTAGGCACCCGCACGATTGTGGATGTGCTAGATGCACAAACGAACCTGATTGCCGCAGAACAAAGCTATGCCAGCGCACGTTACAATTATTTCTTACAAAGCGTGCAATTAAAGCTAGCGGCTGGCAGTTTAAACCCCAATGATCTACGAGAGATTAATGCGCTGCTAGAGCAACCAAAGCGCTAACCCCCATCCAACACCGCCTCCACACATGCTAAAGTCTTATCCAGTGCACCACGATTACGCTCGACCACGGCTTTTGCCGCGACGCCCGCCTGTTTTCTTGCGACCGGATCGCCTAACCAGGTGGCTACAGCACTGACTAAAGCAGCGGTATCATGCACCTGGATTAAAGCACCAGCCTTTTGTAATAACTGCATACTCTCGAAGGTATCCTCCATATGTGGCCCCACCATCACAGGCACACCGACCAGGGCGGGTTCCAACACATTGTGTCCGCCAATGGGCACCAACGATCCACCCACAAAGACAATATCCGCAGCACTGTATAGGCGATTTAATTCACCCAGGGTATCGGCTAAATAAACGGCCGTATCAAGACCTGGGATCTGCGCCAAACTTCTACGCGCCACGGAAAAACTTTTCTGAAGGATTAAAGCATAAACACTGTCAAAACGTTCTGGATGCCTGGGTGCTATCACCAGCATGAGATCGGGAAAAGAACGTCTTAACACTTCAAAAGCGCCTAGAAGTGACGCTTCTTCGCCTGCATGGGTACTGGCTGCCATGAAGACAGGTCTGCCCGTACCCCAGTGTTCCCTTAGGGCGAGTCCCTGTTCAATAACACCCTCGGGCAAGGTTTGATCAAACTTTATATTACCGCTAATCATCAAATGATCCGCTTTCAGTCCCAAACTGAAGAAGCGATCGGCATCACGCTTAGACTGTGCACAGACTGTGTGAACGCGATCGAGCAGTCCCTGGATCAGCGGTTTACAACGCTTGTAGCCACGCCATGAACGCTGGGATAAGCAAGCGCTGATAATCAACACCGGTACGGCGGCTTTTTCACAGGCCACCAGGCAATTAGGCCATAGTTCTGTTTCAACGATCATCACAACCGCAGGGCGAGACCACTGTAAAAAACGGTTCATACAAAAAGGTAGATCATAGGGAAAATAGACATGGGCAACAGAAGTTCCTAAGGTTTTTCGTAGGTGCGCAGATGCAGTAGGCGTGGTGGTAGTAACAATGATGGTTCTTGTAGGAAAACGTTTAGCACAGGCCCGTATAAAAGGTAAAACAGCCACTAATTCTCCGAAAGAGACGGCATGGATCCACACACCACCAGGCGGCAGCGCTGGCTGTTTGTAAAAACCTAGATACTCTAACCAGCGACCATGCGCTTCTGGATAGGGCCTATCTTTGAGCCAACGTCGCAGTACCAATATAGGCACTGCCATGGCAAAAAGCAGGGTATACATCCAACGCAGTATCATTTCTAAATAACACGACATGATGTTGTTCTCAACTTTTTACATTTAGTGAATAAAAATAGCATAACACAGGCTCTTCTTCTACACCGTACTGCAAACATGACGACTCATATCTAAATGAACCAAAGAGTGCTCAATGGCCTCGATCATCAAAACCCTAGCCTCCTGCAAATCTTTGGCTTGAAAAGACACAAGCCATGGAACGTTCAAGACTTCTCCATAGAATGAGTCTGTTTCAGCTGAAAAATAAACTTTTGCACGAAATTTTTTGTAGTGAATGTCCATAGATAGCCATCAATCTGGATTGCTTCGCGAGGCTCGCAATGACGAAGCGTACAGCGTGCAAAGACCTACGGCTATCCGTGTTATAGCGTAGTTTCGGAACCACCCTGAATAGCCGTAATCGTACGCGTGGTAGAACAGCCCTCTTTCAGACCCAGCAGATGGACCTCTCCCCCTTGGCTGAGTACATGTTGTGCACCGGCTAAGGCATGAACATCTTGGTAATCCCCCCCCTTTGCAAGCACATTCGGCGATAAAGCTTGAATTAATCGCTCAGGCGTATCTTCTGAAAAGGGTACCACCCAATCTACCGAGCGTAATCCAGCCAAAACTTGCATCCGATCTGCTAATGTATTGATGGGCCTTGTAGGCCCTTTCAACCTAACCACAGAGTCATCGCTATTAACCCCCACAATCAGCCGATGACCCAATTGTTTTGCTTGCTCCAAGTACATCACATGACCTGCATGTAAAATATCAAAACAACCATTGGTAAATACAATACGCTCACCCGACATACGACTGACATGCAGAACCTGCATTAAGGTATCTTCTTCCATCACGCCTAAAGGTAAGTGTTGATCGTGTATCAGTGCTTTTTCTAATTCAGCAACGGTGACCGTTGCAGCGCCCAACTTCGAAACCACCACCCCTGCGCCCACATTACTTAAACGTGCGGCATCGATCAAACAAAAGCCTGTAGCCAAGGCCACACTTAAGACGGCAATCACGGTATCGCCTGCACCGGTCACATCATGCACTTCACGTGCAATCGCTTGCAGGTGTTGAACCGATTCATGATTGCTAATCACCGATAATCCCTGCTCAGAACGGGTAATAATCATCGCCTCTAGGGCGTGACGGGCTAATAAATGCTCGGCTTTTTCAATCATCTGTTCGACGGTCTCAGACACACCCGCCACCGCCTCAAATTCTTTGAGATTAGGGGTTACAACACTCGCACCCTGGTAATCGGAAAAACACAGCGATTTTGGATCAACAATCACTGGAATGCCACGCGCACGTGCCGCCATAATCCAGGCCGCCGGTTCAAACAAGGTACCCTTGCCATAATCGGATAAGACCACGACATCGGTATGGGCAAGTGCCGCTTGATAGTGTTGGAACAATATCGATCGTAAGTCTTCATCTAACACAAATGTCGTTTCGGTATCTAAACGAACCATTTGCTGACCACGACTCAAAACACGCAGTTTCTTAATGGTATGGGCGCCCGCAAGCCGCTGTAAATGACAAGCGATGCCACGTTGGGCTAACAACGCCTCTAAGCTATGCGCTTCCGTATCCTCACCGACCAAACCCAACAAATAAGGCTTGGCACCCAGCGCCGCCACCCCTAAAGCCACATTGGCAGCCCCACCAGGACGCTCATCTCTCGCTTCAATATGCACAATAGGCACAGGTGCTTCAGGTGAAATGCGCGATGTTTGGCCATGCCAGTATTGATCGAGCATGACATCGCCAACAATCAAAATACGTGCTTTCTCGAAATTTAGCCCGTGTATTGGCTTAAACCCTGCACTGAACATACTAGCCCCTTTTTTTGTCTATCTTTAAACTGTGCCCAATTTGTTTGTTCTCGCGTTCTATCATTTTCAGGATGCCACACATGAATCACCGGAACGTAAAAACGTCCACTTTTGTTTTTGAGTCCACACTTTAACAAGCGTGCAACCAGATCGGAATCTTCATAACCCCATCCTACAAAAGTCTCTTCCCAACCATTCACCGTACATAGATCTGCTTTCCATACGGCCAAATTACAACCCTTAGCACCCTTCCAACGCCTCGCGCTTTTAAAATGCGCCCACGCGGGTAAAGATAAAAGCGGCAACACGCGGTTGCAATAACCCTGTACACGCGCCTTGCACCAATCCCAGATAGACCACTGGTGTAGTGCTACCGCCTGATTCAACGCGCGCTGTGTCAATGCCTTGCTGAGTAAAATACGATTACCCGCAACAAAAGTGTTGGTTTCTGCTAAAAGATAATGTCGCTGAATAAAATTTTCGCGTGGTATGCAATCGCCATCCACAAAAATAATATAATCCCCAGTCGCCGTATGAATGGCTTTATTTCGAATAGCAGCCACCCTAAAGCCTTGATCCGGTTGCCAAACATGGGTTATGGCTAAAGTAGACTGTTGCTTAAACAGTGCAATACAAGCTGCAGTCTCTGCTGTAGAGCCATCGTCGGCGATAATCACTTCGAAATCACAGCTTGTTTTTTGGGCAACCAAAGCACGCAACACGGCGCTTAAAGCCAGCGGCCAATTATAAGTCGTCACAATCACCGATATTTTAGAGGGTTTTTTCAAGCTCCCTCCCTCGGATGCGGGGAAGGGCTGGGGTGGGGGCGGTCGCTAAACAAGCTGCCAAACACACCATAAAGAAATAGCCTGAGGTAAAATCCATTAACCAGGCATTGCCCATACACCCTACCACCATAATACCGAGCAATCCTTCGGCATAATATTTTTCAGGCCTCTTTAAAGCCCGTATACTTTTGTGCAGAATATAGAAAAACCATAATAAGGCAGCCAACCCCAACCCACCACATTGTAGGGCAATATTTAGATATTCATTGTGTGGATTAGCCGTCATAGGCCATGTACGATTCAAAGCGTATTTTTCATACGCCGTTTTGAAGGATCCGGTACCGAACCCCAACCAAGGATGGATCTTGATGAGCGCTACCGTGTTGTCCATATAGGCTAGACGTTGACGTATTGAAATATCACCCTCGGCATGGGTGGCATTGATCAGCGGAACGGTATGGATCACTTGCAAGATACGACGTTGAAAAGTTGAAAAATAAAGACCGGCCACCATCAACAGTACTATCAAGCTTGTAATACCTACTATCCGATATTTTCCTTGTTGCGTTTGTATAGAAAAAAACACCCATAACAGAGCGAGTATGACATAACCCGAACGCCCTTCACTCATAAAGAGCACATAATAGATAGCAGCCGTGCAGAGTAATAGAAAACCTATACGCTTCCAAGTATGGGTGCTTTGAAAAGCTTTGTGTGCCAAAAGAAAGACTGCGAAACTCATCATCAGATTGGTGAAAATATGATCCTTAAAAACACAAGCATCGGTAAAACGCACATGCCATAAAGTAATGCCACCATATATTTTTAGCATGGCCAAGAACAGCGTGAGCATCATACTGCTTAAAAAAGCATTAAGCACCCACCTTCGATGCCTGGATGACTGTAATACACAGACTAAAAAAGGCAGATAAAGCCATTTACCCATTTTACCGAGCGATATTCTTATATCAGACCAAGGCGCTATCGAATAAAAACTGGCCACCACAAACATACCCACGAATAGCAGCAGGGCACGCGTCACAGGTTCCGATAGCATCTGGTTTATCTGTACACGCAGATCACCGTGTAAGAGATGCCATACCATCCAAGAACTTATCCATAGCACTAATACACCGTTCGTTCCAGCCGTTGAAAGCGGGATCATCAAAGCCAACAGTGCGATAAGCCCTATATTCCAACGTTCAAATGGTATTAAACAGAGACGGTGCATGGGTTCGTTCCACAAGCATTTAATTGCATCATCAATTTTTTAAAGACACGTTCTGGATTCACTCTCACAAAACAAGGTGGATCGATAGACTGTTGTCCTGCATACATACAGGTCCGTTTAAAACAAGGGGAACAAGGAAAATATGCGGCCAAGGGCAATTGTTTGGGGCCAAAAGTACCCGAGCATGCCGGATCGGTGGGGCCATACAGAGAAATCGTTGGAACATTTAAAGCCGTTGCCAAATGTCCAAACCCTGTATCAACTGTCACCACCGCCTGCGCTTCCGCCAAAATAGCCACAACCTCACTCAAACAATAGCGACGTGGGGCTACGACAGCCTTTTCACAAACCAAAGCAATACGCTGTGCACGGGCTAATTCTAGGGGGTTTCCCCATAATAACTGGATGGTATAGCCGGCATCTGCAACCTTCTGTGCTAATGCTATCCAATACGATTCAGGCCAATGCTTGCTATCCCAGGTCGTTCCATGCAGAAAAACGCAATACGGTCCTCCCTCTAAAGGCAACGGTGCAAAATGCTGCCGCTCAATACCATAATCAAGGGTCCTGCTCGAAAAATCGTATCCTAAAACACCTGCAAATAATGCACGGGTGCGCGTTACCGCATGTTGCCGCCATGGCACATGCACCCGTTGATTATATAATAAGCTCGCCACGGATTCTCTAGCGCCACGCCAAGAAAATCCTGTTCTCAGCGTGCTGCGCGCGCAACAACCGACTAAAGCACTTTTTAATAACCCTTGGACATCAATCACTAAATCATAATGATGCGCTCTGAGTTTTCTTAACCACTGTCGCCATTCACCACTTTTCAAGAGAGTCTTAGGCTCGCGTTTAAACCGTCGTAGACCGATGGGAATCACCGTGTCTACTGCAGCATGCCAACGTGGAATTTCTGCAAAAGATTCTTCAACCACCCAATCAAAAGTGATCGATGGATAGACTGCACGTGCATCGCTCAGTGCAGGCAAGGTATGAATAATATCCCCTAAAGAAGAGGTTTTGATCACTAAGACGCGCATGGATGCTCCAAGCTATTCATCGCTGTTAAGACTTTTTCCGGCAATAAATCGCGCATACACCGATGATGTCCTAAGGGACATTCACGCGCACGACAAGGACTACAAGACAAGGCCAGACTCAAGGAACGGGTCTTCGATCCTAAGGGTGGTGCAAAAACCGGATCGGTGGGGCCATACAGTGCCACCAGCGATTTATTTAAGGCAGCCGCCACATGCATTAAACCAGAATCATTGCTTACCACAACGGTCGCCACCGACAGTAAATCGATGGCTTCTTCTAAACGGGTTTTACCACTAAAATCTAAAACAGGCGTTTTAAGGTATTCTTGAATTTCGGCGGCTACCGGAATATCTTTTTTAGATCCGAAAATCCATACTGCAAAACCTTCCGATTGTTTCATGGCCGCAAGCTTTGCATAATGTTCGGTTGTCCAACGTTTGGCAGAACCAAATTCTGCACCCGGGCAAAGCGCGATTATTTTTTGTCCGGGTTTCCACCCTGGACAAAAGGCTTGTACTGTCTTCGCAACCTGTATCTGATCGACTACTAACTGGGGATACGGTATGGGCGGCTTGGGTTGATCTGCTTTAAAAGCCAACGCTGCAAAACGATCAATCATCCTTGGCAAGGCTTGTTTATCTAAACATCGCCAGTCGTTTAAAAGACCCACACGGCATTCTCCTAGAAAACCCGTACGCAAAGGGATGTTTGCCCACCAAGGAATAAGGGCCGATTTCCAAGCATTCGCCAAAACAATGGCCTGCGTATAACCATAGGACTTTAGGGATTGGGCGATTTGATACCGTTGCCTAAGCGCCAGCTTGCCATGTCCAATGGGCATAGAATGGGTCTGATGGACTTCGGGCATGCGGGCTAACAAAGGACGTGTCCAATCGCTGGCTAAGACATCGATTGTCGTGCTAGGGTCTTGTGCTTTAAGCACCTTAAACAGGGACTGGGCCATCACCATATCCCCGACCCAAGCCGGTCCTACGATCAGTATTTTTTTCATGGGATTGATTGCCTAGGGATTAACGTGCGCGTGAATCACCACCCTTCCTGATTGTGGTCTGTTAGTCACAAAAGCCTTCATTTTTCTATACCAGTGCATAGATGGCGTATATTTAAATTCAGAACGTGCAAACCCTGCATATTTTACAGCATTTTCCAGCCAGGACAATGTCGTATAACCACAAACATCCCAACGCCCTGCGCTTTCATCGCCTGGAAAGAACGCTGATAGAGGGTACTTCTCATGCATGGCAGGGATCATAGCATGCGTTTCGCATATTAAAGTACCTTTAGTGACTTTAAATATTTTTTCCAACGCATAAAATGGGTTTCTGAGATGATATAAGACGCCTGCACAGAAAACATAATCAAACGTTCCAACAAGATCTGGGCATAAATCATGCACATCCAAGCGTTGGTGTTCCACCTTACTCTTCAACTGCTCTTTGGCTAGTAAGAAACAATCAATCCCACCTTTATCCCATGCATAAGTATCGATAGCCAATACGCGTTTAGCACCACGACGTTCAAATTCAAATGAGAAAAAACCATCCCATGCGCCTATGTCCAAAACTGTTTTTCCAGTCAGATCGGCCGGTATCTGCAATAGCTTAAGTCTTCTGGCAAAACGACGTTGTGAATGCTTATTCACCACAACACCGTTACCAAAATCAATCGGCGAATGCCAACTAAATCTTGTATTCTTAATCTTCTCTAACAGTTCTGAATTATCCAGCATTTTAGGGCCTTATCCGTTACAATATCTGCCGCAGACTAACTTATAAGGAACATCTAAGTCAACAGTCAAGCCTAAAGCTCTCCAGGGCTACTATCAACCTAGTTAGTTAGAATAAATAATATGGATGAGCTTTCGCATGGCTGCTCCAATAATCAACATCGTAGGCTTGCCAGCAGCTTTTAAACGTTCACAAAACGCTTTAATCACAGGGTTATAGCGTTTGGCTGTAATCGCCGGCATATAAAACGCTAATACCTGAGCAATTAAACTAACGGGAGGCAATCGCACCGATCTGCACGGCGATTGAGCATCGTCTATTTTGGCTATAGAAAAAAGGCACCCCCCAAAGCTTCAAAGTCTTTCTATCGGCTTCATTCAAAAAGGGAGAGACCTCGGCGGCTGAAGGGAATCTTAAAAATTTTATTTCGGCCGTAGAACCTTCAGGTGGATTGATATCAACTTCCAACTTAATAGTCAGTTTTTGATCCGAAGGGTAGCGAAAGGATAAATAATGATTTTCTAAGGTTTTCTAAAAAAAATAAAACGCGTTTTGAGTGATGAACACCTGAAATATCATCAAAATCTTTTGTGGTCAGCGACCTTAAATTTTCCTCATCAATGCGCATTCCCTCTAACAAAAAATCAAGATCGGTCCACACGATTTTTCTAAGATAGACATAATCAGCGAGTGCTCTTAAAGGATTGGCCATTAAAAAAGTTTGATCATTGGACATGTGCCAAGTAACGCCTTTCAAAAAATCTTCATGCCTTAGGGGCACTTTCACATAATCAAAGTCTCCCAGTGGTGTATGAAAGCTTTTTGTGCGCCCTTTTGCAATCACACTCATCATGAGATTCACTCTTTCAGGGATCCAGCCGTGCAGCGCTAAAGCCGTCTCAAAAGACACAAAACTACCAGCCACCATTCGATTAGCCAGAGAGAATACATTGATCTGTTCCGAACGGTATTTGGGGGCGAGTATATAGATACCCCTATGCAAACGTAGTAACTCACCCTTTTTTAAGGCTTTATGGATCAGGGCATATCTTTTAGCAGCAAATCAGGACCCTGCAACGGACGCAGGTCACTATTCATCCAGTAGCGTACGCTCAATTAATAGGCTTTTTAGAACTGGAATAGTGCGTGCAGGTTGATCCAGTGCTTCACAAAATTGGTTCCACTGCTCCGTTAACAAATGAAATTCTGTTTGTGTAGACAAAACCTCACGTGCGGCGTGATCTGAATGCGCTAAGACAAACTGGGAGAGCGTTATTTTTCGCAATTTGGCAGCTTTTGAGAGTAAAGCCTTCTGTTTGAGTGGAATCCTCAATTGCAAGGTTGTTTTCTTACTTTTTTCTGTGGCATAAGCCATAACAAGAACCTCCTAAAACTAGGTCTCACTATAACATTTGTCATTACAACGTCAATACAATCGCCCTGTTTTGTTGTAACGCGTTGCTTACACTCATTGTTTCATCAGGTTTTTTCTTATTTTTTGCAAGAAACTTTCTGTTTTAGAAAGTTTCTTGCATTTATTGAGATGCAGGCTCTTACACCTTAGCCTTTGCTTTTAACAGAACGCCTTCTACACCGATAATCTCAACCACAGTACCCTGAGGTAATTCGGGACCTTCTACCTGCCAGCTGGAATCATCGACACGAATTCTGCCTCGACCATTCACAATCGCCTCGGACAAGGCAAAAGTTCTACCAATATACTGCTCTGCACGGCGATTAAGCGTCGTATGCTCGGGTTTATTATGCATACGCCTGCGCAGATAATGCCACCAAAGCCCTACACTGCCTAAGACGGCGCATGCAAACATAAAGACTTGTGTTTGCATGCTAAGACTCGGCCATAGCCATACTACGACACCCACCACCGCACAGGCGGCACCTACGCAGAGTAGGAAAAAGCTACTGCCCAGTAAGACCTCTAAGAGGGTGAGCAACACAGCTATCACCATCCAAGCATGCATGGTCCAAAAATGATCCTTTAAAATATTCATGAGATACCTCCCAATTTTTTATGAAACGTGAGGGCATCATTTTGCTTTCTCACCAAAAACACTTTTGGTTAATTCACCAATGCCGGCCAAACTACCAATCACACTGCTTGCTTCCAAAGGCATGAGCAAGACCTTCTGGTTCTCGGCCGAAGCTATTTTTCCTAAAACATCGATATATTTCTGTGCGACGAAATAGTTCACCGCATGTAAAGAACCCTTGGCAATCGCTTCAGATACCACTTGGGTCGCTTTTGCTTCTGCCTCTGCCTGACGTTCCCTGGCTTCGGAACCTAAAAAAGCAGATTGTCGATGGCCTTCTGCTTCTAGAATTTTCGAGCTTTTTGAACCTTCCGCTTTTAAAATCTGGGATTGTCGAATGCCTTCTGCTTCTAGAATCGAAGCACGCTTTTCACGCTCAGCTTTCATTTGAGCACCCATGGATTCCACTAAATCTTTGGGCGGGGCAATATCTTTAATCTCAATACGCGTGACTTTCATACCCCAGGGTGCTGTAGCCTCATCAATCACCACTAACAAACGCGAATTAATATGATCGCGTTGCGATAAAGCCTCATCTAAATCTAAAGAACCCAGCACCGTACGAATGTTGGTGAGCGTCAGATTACGAATAGCACGCTCTAAATCATTCACGGCATAGGCCGCTTGGGCAGCATCCACCACTTGAAAAAAGATGACCGCATCTACACGCACCATCGCATTGTCTTTAGTGATGATCTCTTGAGAGGGAATATCGAGGACCTGTTCCATCATCACAAGCTTGGCACCGATTTGATCGACAAAAGGCACAATGATCGCTAAACCAGGTCTGAGGGTTTGGGTATAACGTCCAAAACGCTCGACTGTCCACTCATAGCCTTGGGGTACTTGCTTGACCCCCATAAACACCACCACAATGGCGAGCATTGCAAATAAAGCGACAACCCAAGAAATATCCATACAACCCCCCTAGCCAAAGATCTTAACCCTGGCTACGACTATACCAGATGAACCCTTGAGTCCCTACCCCCGAGGAATAAATCTTCTTAAAGGCTCAAACAACTCTGATACACTAGCGCTTATAGACCAATCTTTTTGAGGACCCCAGTGGCTCGGCATCGTAAAAAAAACGTCCTACATAGACGATCATCCCGCAAGCGCGCCTCCTTTCCTAAAGGTATGTGGTGGCTTATGGGTCTTTTTATGAGCATTCTGGGTGTTGCCAGCCTCTACCATCTGTATGGTGCAGGCCAACTGACCCGCTATAACCCTCTACGACCAAAAGCTGTGCATGATAGGCCTCACACCACAACGCCGCCTACAGCAACCGTGGAAAAAAGAAGGGCTTCATCCAAAACCCATAAACAGGCAAACCACACACAGCCCCTCCCCAAACAAGAAGTCGCGCAACGTTTCGAGTTTTATCAGTTATTGCCTGGACTTGAAGTACCTCTACCCGATCCCATAACGCCCGCCCCAACGGTGTCTAGAGCCATGCTACCCTCTGCAGCAAAACCCAGCGATGCCGTTCATCAAACATCTAAGCAATTAGCCAGATCAAAAACTAAATCCGTGCCTGTGTATAGCAAACAGGCGGCCCCTCACTATATGATCCAAGCCAAAGCTTACCGCCATCGTGAAGGGGCAGAACAACTGAAGAATCGCCTGATGGGGCTTGGATTTAAAGCAAAAAACCAACAGGTTGAAGCCGAAGATGGCACCTGGTTTAGAGTGATGATCGGCCCCTTTGCCTCTGAGTCCATGGCGGCCGAACAAAAAAAGCGACTTCAACAATATCAGATTCATGGTATTTTAATCCTCCAACGTTAAGATAGGAGAGCCCACGGTGGAATCATTCAGAGGCACTACCATTGTTTGTGTACGCAGACATCAGCGCGTGGCGATTGGCGGTGACGGTCAGGTCTCACGGGGCGATACCATTTTAAAAGGCAATGCACGTAAGGTTCGACGCCTCTACAACAATAAAATTATTGCAGGCTTTGCAGGCGGCACCGCCGATGCCTTTACCCTCTTTGAGCGCTTTGAAAAAAAAATAGAAACGTATCAGGGAAACTTAATGCGAGCCGCTGTAGAACTGGCCAAAGATTGGCGTATGGATAGGGCTTTAAGGCGCCTCGAGGCCGTGCTCATCGTTGCCGATAAACAAAATTCCTTAATGATTACCGGCAATGGCGATGTGATAGAACCTGAAAGGGGTCTCATTGCGATTGGGTCCGGAGGTCCTTATGCGCAAGCCGCCGCCACAGCGCTGTTTGATAACACCACGCTCGATCCTATGGCGATTGTGGAAAAATCGTTGACGATTGCAGCCAATATGTGTGTCTATACCAATCATTATTTTAGTATTGAAGCATTAGAGAGTGAAACATGAACGATCATTTATTCGAAGTGATGACCCCTCAACAAATTGTACAAGAACTCGATAAATACATTATTGGACAACAAGCGGCCAAACGATCGGTCGCCATTGCCCTAAGAAACCGTTATCGACGACTGCGAGTCGATCCTGTGTTGCGCGCCGAAATAACACCCAAAAATATTTTAATGATTGGACCTACCGGGGTGGGTAAAACAGAAATTTCACGCCGTTTGGCAAAATTAGCCAAAGCGCCTTTTATTAAAGTAGAAGCCACCAAATTTACAGAAGTGGGCTATGTGGGTCGGGATGTAGACTCCATTATTCGAGATCTCACAGAATTAGCCGTGAAATTAACCCGTGAAGAGGCTTTAGACAAAGTGCGTGTTCAAGCCCATAAGCTTGCTTTCGATCGCATTCTAGGTATTTTGGCACAGCCCACAAGTCCCTCCACAGAAGCGCGTCAAGACTATGCAGACGATCCACAAAAAATCGCAGAATTTTCGACAAAAAGCGCATTAGCTGCCAGAAAAGCATTGTCTAAAAAACTGCTGAGTGGGACATTGGATGAAAAAGATATTGAACTAGAACTTTCACACCACCTCGGCGTTGAAATTATGGCACCACCTGGTATGGAAGAGATGACACATCAACTGCAAAGTCTCTTTCAAAATCTCTCAAGCGAACGCCTAAAGAAAAGAAAACTACGGGTAAAAGATGCGCTGAAAATGTTGTGCGAGGAAGAGGCCCATCGACTCATCAATGACGACGATATTAAAATAAAGGCCCTTGAACGTGTGGAACAAACCGGCATTGTCTTTTTAGATGAAATTGATAAAGTGACCCAGCGATCCGAACAAAGAAGTACGGGCGATGTTTCACGTGAAGGTGTACAAAGAGATCTGTTGCCCTTGGTGGAAGGATGCAGTGTGTCTACCAAATATGGCACCGTGCGCACCGATCATATTCTTTTTATTGCCTCGGGTGCTTTTCATGTTTCAAAACCCTCCGATTTAATTCCCGAACTACAAGGTCGTTTACCGATCCGTGTGGAACTGGATGCACTTCGGGTAGAAGATTTTGTAAGAATTTTAACCGAAACCGATGCCTGCCTTAGCATTCAATATCAAGCGCTATTAGCCACAGAACAGGTGAAAATCTCCTTCGCGCCGGATGGTATTCAACGGATCGCTGAAATTGCCTGGGAAATGAATGAACGCACAGAAAATATTGGTGCTCGGCGGCTTCATACCGTGATGGAACGTTTATTAGAAGATATTTCTTTTAAGGCCACCGAGCTGAGCCATACCCACCAGGTGATTAACGAAGCCTATGTGAACGAACAGCTCAATGCCCTGGTACGCGATCAAGACTTAAGCCAATTTATTCTATGAAAAAAACCCTGACTATCGTATCACGCAAAAGTCTTCTGGCCCTCTGTCAAGCCAATCTTGTCAAAACACAACTGGCAGCGCATCACCCAACACTTGCGATAAACATTGTGGGGATCCAAAGCACAGGGGACCATTTTCTAGATGAACCGCTTGCAACTATGGGCGGTAAAGGTTTATTTGTAAAAGCGCTTGAAGATTATTTACGGGCGCACCAGGCGGATATCGCAGTGCATTCGCTCAAAGATATGCCCCATCAATTACCCGAAGGTTTAGAGCTTGGCGCAATCCTTCAACGCGCATCGCCCTATGATGCCTGGTATTCCCTGGAATACCCTACCCTGCAATCACTCCCCCCGCAGGCACGCGTAGGTACTTCGAGTCTGCGCAGACAAGCACAATTGCTAGCCTTACGACCCGATCTTAGAATCATCCCCTTGCGTGGGAATATTGATAGCCGACTTGAAAAATTAAAAGCAGGACACTACGAAGGCATTATTCTCGCACACTGTGGTGTAGAACGCTTAAAGATGACGTTGCCTTTTTCGACCATTTTTTCAGCAAATGAATGCCTACCTGCCGTAGGCCAAGGTGCTTTAGCGATTGAATGCCGTGTAAATGATCATGCAATCCAAGCCCTGATTGAACCGCTGCATCATCGACCGACGGCATACTGTGTCGGAGCTGAAAGAGCGATGCTTGCCTGCCTAGAGGGTGGCTGTCAAACACCCATTGCAGGCTTTGCGACCCTTGATCAAGACGGCTGCCTACGTTTAGAAGGTATGGTAGGAAAAACCGATGGATCGCTGCTTTTAAAAGCAGAAGCCACCGGCAGTACTGAACAGATCCTGCGTATAGGGATTGCGGTCGCAGACAAATTACGACAACAAGGTGCCACTGAACTTTTAAGGCATCCATGAATATTCTCATCACAAGACCCCAAGCGCTTGCAGGCAGTCTTTGTCAAAAGATCCAAGACTTAGGCCACCGTCCTGAATGCATCCCTATGATTGAGATTCAACCCGCACCCCACTACACGCTTACACAAGGCCTAGAACTTTTTAAGCGGATAAATATCGCGCTTTTTACAAGCCAAGCGGCGGTGCACTATGCCACCCCGCTCATCCAAGCAGATCCTTCACGATGGCCATCCATCACCTACATGGCCATAGGTCCCGGCACCCAACAAGCGCTACAGGCACTGGGGATCCCCACGGTGCTCATCCCAGAAACCCCACCTTATGAAACAGAATCTTTACTTAAGCTAAAAAACTTACAATCGATTCTCGGCACATCGATTGCCATTGTTAAAGGCGAAGGGGGTAGAACATTGCTCGCAGAGACACTCAAAACACGCGGGGCCCTTGTATACCCTTTGGTGGTCTATCTTCGCTGCATGCCCAGCTATGATACTGAAACGATACTGACAGCTTGGGATCAGCATCCCCCCGATCTGAGCGTGAGCACCAGCGCCAGTGCCTTAGAGCATCTTATCGCACTTTTTCCACCCGCAGCCCTGCACGCTTTACAAAAGCGCCCTATCGTGGTTGTGGGTAGCAGAATGCTTGCATTAGCCCATCAACGGGGCTTTGAAAAACCTGTGCTGGCGACAGGAGCTGATGACTCGGCTATTATATCAGCTGTTATAAAAGTGTTGCGTACTTACGAGGGTTGTTGTCCATGAAGTTCACCTGGCTCAGTTTTTTGCTTGCCCTTTGTGCTCTGGTATTCAGCATTTTTCAGTTTGGACAAACCAGGGACGCACTACAAAGCACGCAGCAGAATCTACTGCAGGTGGAAGAAGGACTCAACGCCAAGATTGAAGACTTGAAAAAACAGCGTCACACGCAGATACCCCAGGCACCCCAGATACCCCAGGCACCCCAGATACTACAGGCAGCCAGTAGACCCACAGCACCTGAGCTCGATAACTTATCCCATTTCGAAATAGCTACACTTATTCGGTTAGCTGAAACCCGATTGCACACCACCCAAGATTTACCCGCAACCCTTTCCTTATTAAACGCCGCGCACAGCAAAATTCAAGCGCTTCACGATCCACAACTGGAGCCCCTCAACACCGCGATCCAAAACGATCTACAAGCCTTGGCATCGGTACAACCCACGAATCCTACGCACACGTGGCAAACCATCGCAACCTTGATTGATGAAACACAGGATCTTTTACCGCGTCATCGTGGATCTTCTCTGGAACGAACACCGGAACCAACGCCGCACAATCGACCCGCCACAGCATCCTTCACCACCACGTGGCAACCCTTTTTTGATCACTGCTTAAAAAGCTTGAAAGATTTGATCAAAATTCAACGTCATACAAAACCCGTAGAGCCTTTGCTGTCCGACACCGAGCAACGCCTGGTCCAACAACAACTACGTTTATTCTTAGAGCAATTGCGTCTCACAACCCTGATGAAGAATGAATCGCTGTATGCCAGACTCATCCAAGACACACAGCAATGGCTTGACCATTACTATGATGAAAAAGATCCAAAAGTCCTATCCTTACAACAATCTTTGAACACCTTGAAAACAATGTCTTTAGAAAAGACTTATCCCCCCTTAACCTGTCTTCATCAATTATCACTTTTGAGATCCTAAGATGCGCCCATTTTGGCTTTTTATTCTGGCGCTTATATGCGCGACAACTGCCGGGGTGCTGATCCATCAAGATCCGGGTTACGTCCTTTTTTCTTATGGAGAATGGACCACAGAAATGCCTTTATGGCTAGCGATTTTTTTAATCCTATTCATGTTTGTAACGTTTTATGGTTTATTACGAACCATCCATACTATCCGTTCTACCTCAAAAAATATCGCTGACTGGCATAAAAACCATCAGCAACGAAGCGCGCGTCTACAAAGTGCTAACGGTTTGTTAGCGCTTGCAGAGGGACATTGGAAGCAAGCAGAACGCCAATTAGTCAACGGTGCGATACACAGCGATCATCCACTCGTGAATTATTTGTACGCAGCACAGGCCGCACAAGCGCTTTCTGCCTATGATCGACGAGATCATTATATAGCGTTAGCTGTAAAACAAGGTCTAAAAACGACCGTCAATGTACGTGTCACACAGGCTGCCTTACAGCTGAAACAGGGCCGTGTTGATGAAAGCAACGTATCCTTAAAAAAACTATATCAAGATGAACCCAAGAACGTTGAAGTGCTTCGGTTATTAGCTGAAGTCTATAAAAATAAACAAGATTTTGCCTCTCTGCTCGAACTACTGCCAACCTTAGCCAAACGGTCTGTCTTTGAGAAACAAACCTTTGAGGCCCTCGAACAAACAACCTATGAATCCTTGCTCCCTGTCTATGCCCACCAGGGTTTAGAAGCGCTGCATCATTTTTGGAAGCAAATGCCACACACGCTCCAAAAAAACACCAAGATGCTACAGAACTACGCGGACTATCTGATGAAAGCAGAGGCCTATACAGAAGCTGAAGCCATACTTCTAGCCTTACTTAAAAATAAAGCCTCACCGAAGTCTTGAATGTCTGCCAACTCGCATCTTTTTAAAGATTGAGCTAGTGTTATTGTGAATGGCTTGCGATAAAAGGATAGCGCTATGACAGAACAGACCGGCGATCAAAAACTGCCAGAAACAGCCTCGAATCTAACCATGCAAAATGAACCTACAACCGCTGAAACGCTTCGATTATTGGCAAAACTGTATCAGCGTAACCAGGATTTCGAGGCGCTGCTCGCATTACTTCCAACCTTAGCAAGACAACTTGTTTTTGACACACAAACGCTTAGCGCCCTTGAATACACAACCTATGAATCCTTGCTACCTGTCTATGCACAACAGGGTTTAGAAACTTTAAGCCATTTTTGGAAAGAAATGCCGCATGCACTTCAACGCAATGCACGGATGCTGCATAATTACGCAAACCATCTCATTAAAGAAGAGGCCTATAAGGAGGCTGAAGCCATACTCCTAGCCTTGCTCAAAAATAAAACCGCAGTAGAGTCTGGAATCTCAGCATGAGCGCTCTATAAAACTTTTGCCAAAAATTTTGCAATGTCCTGGATCTCTTCATCTATAACATTGTGTTCCATCGCATAACAATGCCATTTTACAACGCAACCGCATGCCTCTAGCATCTGCCTTGCAGCGGTAGCCATCGCAAGCGGTATTACGCCATCATACTGACCATGGGCAAGAAAAATGGGCAATCCGGTTGCGCTTTTGGCCATACTATCTGCCAAAGCAAGCGGATCTGGCACATACGTGGAGAGCGCAATAATGCCGCCTAAGCGATGCGGATAGCGCAGCCCCGCATAGAGCGCCATAGCCCCACCCTGAGAAAAACCCGCCAACACAATACGATGGCTTGGGATCCCCAGTGCCTGTTCATCTTCAATCAATTGAACAATCGACTGCTCCATCGCTTGTAAACCCGCAACATCTTCATGATCACGAAAATTCCAACTGTAAAAATCATACCAAGCGCGCATGCGTAAGCCCTGATTAGCCCTCACCGCACGCATCGGTGCATGGGGCAATACAAAACGCACTAAAGGGTAAAGAAGCGATAATTGTTCTGCCACTGGTAGAAAATCATGGCCACTGGCACCTAAACCATGCAACCAAATCACCGAGGCATCAAAAACACCTGCTGGCGGATTCACTTCAAGGGTAGGGAGCTTTAAAGTCATTTCCGTATCCTAAAGAACAAGCTTAGGTATTGCAAGAACCTTCTTTTGGGTATATAACTTAAAAAGAATATACTGTTATGGTACCTGAAGAAGTTTTTCCGAATATGCACCAGGTCGTCGATTCGAGGGACGGTTAATCATTGAATACAGGGTGTGGGTCCCCGGGTGCCATTCGGAAAAACTTATTTGATGAGGTACTAGTCTGCATTGGGGATGCATCTCATGAGATGGTTCAAAATCTTAGTCTCTTTTATCGTCATCAGCATCATTGCACTGAGTGTAGCCATGGCGCTGATTATCTATTATGTGGATCCCAATCAATTGAAGATGCCCATCCAAGATGCGGTTCTACAGCGCACAGGGCATGAACTGAAGTTACAAGGCCCACTCCGTTGGAAGTGGTATCCCATGCTCTCGCTCGAAACCAAAAAGCTTCGTTTGGACAATCAAGCACCTTTCAGCGGTACCTTGGTATCTGCCGACACGCTCAAGGTTGATGTCAGCCTATGGTCACTTTTAACAGGCCGCGTGGTATTGGATCTCGATATGGAAGGCACAACGCTCATACTCGAACGTAATGCTGCCGGACAGGAAAACTGGGCAGCGCTTCGCAAAGCCTTTGAAACCCCCAACAACAGCACGCCAACGGCTGCTATGCCCTCGCTCGCGCTCAATAGCCTGAATGTTCAAAATGCACAGTTGATCTACCATGATCAACAAAAAGATCAACACTATAGGCTCAGTCACCTCCATTTAAACGCCCATGGTTTAATCCAAGGCATCTTGCAAGGGTCCAATCCTATAGCCTTAGGTTTCGAGATCGATCAGCTTAACAAACAGACACTTGGCACTTTTTCTTTGAAAGGTTATTGGTCTCTGGCACTGTCACCACAAAGCTTCAAGCTGAAGGATCTGCAAGTAAGCTTAAGTCCCACAAGTGGCACAAGCATTCATCTGAATGGATCCATCAATGTAGAAGACTTTAGTGATCCACGCATCAATGGTCATTTTGAAAATATTGCTCTGAAAAACAAAAATGGCTTGTCCCTACAAGGTGTGCTTAAAGCAGACTTCACTGCGAAACCCGCGACAAGTACACTCGAAGCCGATGTGAGCAGTGATCTGCTTAAAATAGGGTCTATCGACTTTCAAGCGATCAAGGCCCATATCCGAGCCAACAAGGGGCTCCTCACTATCACACCCTTAGACTTTAAGATGAACGGGGCTACGCAACATCTTACACTCAAAGGACGCTTGGATAGCGCGCGGCCACAATGGTCTCTCACACAAAGCGGTGAGGCCTTTGATTTAAAAAAAATCCTATCGTTAGTCGATCCTAAGGGTACCCTCGACGGCAAGGCAACCTTGAATCTAGCGCTCAGTGCAGAAGGAACAACCTTAGAAACAATAGAACGAAGCATCGAAGGTAAAATGAATCTGCAAATAAAGCAGGGTAAAATAAATCATATCGATCTAGCCGCTTTGATCAAAAAAGCCTTATCAAGTATCCATGATCTGGTCGCAAAACTCAGTGGACAACCCACTATTGCGCTTGATCCTAGCCATGATGCAACACTGGCTGCAACCGCTCAAGCATGGGATATAGATCCACTCAATCAAGTGGCCTTCACACTTTTTGATAGCCTAAGTGCCACGCTAAACTTTGCCAATGGGATTGCGACAAACCCCGATCTTAGCATTGAACAGGCTGCGTATCGTATTACGGGCAAAGGGACGCTGGATCTTGTGCGTCATCAGTTGGATTACAAGGCCTCAGCAGTGCTAACGACCAATCCCTATCCCACTTCTGATGAGATTGGTACTTATCTTTTTCAAACGCCTTTACCGATTCAGATTCAAGGTTCTCTGCAAGCCCCTACCATCAAGCCAGACTTGGGCGCTTACCTTAATAGTACACTCAAATACTTACAGAAAAACAAAGTGGAACAGCTGATCTATCAAACGATCGATAAAACATTAGGCCATTTTTTAAAACCACGCAATGGTGAATAAAGCGCTTAAGCATGCATTGTGCGCTGTCTAAAAGCTAGCTATGGTAGGAGGTCTTCGCGGGTGTCATATAAAATAAAAAGGCTGGCGCTCTGGAGTTTCGTCGCCGTTTTAAGCCTGAGCGCCGCGATTGCTTGCTTCGGTTCCTCTTTTCTTAAAATCTTGATCACAAAACGCATAGCCCTCTACACAGGCCGAGAGGTTCTCATGAACGGTCCGGTGCTTTGGCATTTAATACCCTCTGTGGGTGTGGAATTATACAATGTGCAACTAGGCAATGCGCCGTCCTTTCACCAAGATTTCTTGTCTTTTCAAAAGGCTTCTGTTCAAACGTCTTGGCAATCGATTATAGGAGGCCCTTTGAAGGTCGATATCCACATCGACGGCCTTGATCTAAAACTAGCACGTAATATTTTTGGACAAGGTAATTGGGATGATTTAAAACAACGCTTTCAAGCATCCCAGGCTGGGGACGCATCGCTTTTTGCGACACACACGATTCATTTGTCCAATAGCACCATGACTTGGATCGATCCCAAGCATCATCAAAACATACGTTTCGAAAATATCGCTCTACAAACAAAATCGTTTGAAAACCATTATACAGGGATCGAACAGTTGTATCATCCACTCACACTCAGCTTTATGTGGAACGATCTGAACCATCCTGAGCGAAAATCAGCGCTTAACCTAGAGACAAAATGGCGCTTGCACAGGAATCATGCGCAATTGGATTTGACAAAAATGCTTGTCACGGCAACCATGCCCCATCAACCCACTACAACCCTGAGTGGCGATTTAAACCTGAGCGATTTACAAGGCACGCCACAACTACACGCCAAAGTGCAAATGATGAACATACCTTTAAACCATTGGCTCAAAGCCTATGGTTGGGACGCCACAGAAACTTATCAAAATGTCCATTTAAAAACAGTGATTGACTACCACTATCCAACACTCGAGGTCCCTGCCTTTACCTTATCTTTTGGGCATAATTCCATCCTAGAAGGTGCTTTTAAAGTACTGCCACACACATCCTTGGTAGCCTTAGAAGCAAGCGGTACCCTGGATGCTAAAAATATTGCCTTAGGAACCGTGCCCATCAAAACCATGAGAACCTCTTTTAACGCTCAAAAAGGTCTGGTCGCTTTTGAACAATTAGAGGGTTTGACTGCAGGCATTCAACATCAAGGCCACGCTGAAGTCGACTTAAGAACCAGCGTGCCTCAATGCTCGCTTACCTTGCAGAGTGATACCTTTGATCTCAAGGAATCACTGGGACTTCTGCATGAGAAAAATAAAATAAGTGGACACATGCAAGCAGACTCTAAACTATGGACCGAGGGCAAGACACTCCATGCATGGCTAGACAACTTACAAGGCCATACAAACATACACATTAAGCATGGAAAAATCTATGGGATCTCACTCATGCCTTTATTAGAGCAGGCACAAGGCGCAGTGCATACCATTTCTAGCCATCTTCTGCGCAAGCAACCTATCAATATCGAAGCGCTTTTAACCGCAGAACTGGGCGAATGGAAACGACAAGCGGCCGATTCAGAAAATCTGTACACACCCTTCGAAAGCTTTGAATCTGAGATGACCTTTAAACAAGGGGCGCTACACACCGATCATTTTACGCTCTCTCACCCTCGTTACAAGGTCTATGGTAAAGGTTTTACCGATCTAAAACTGCAGCAATCCGACTATGAAACCTTTGCACTCCTTGGCCCCTCGGCTTCCAATCAACCCCAAGCCCTGCGCCCTTTTCTAGAAAAAACGCCGCTCTCTATCCAGATTAAGGGACCGCTAGATGCCTTAATGATTCGACCCGAACTGGGACGCTATGCGGAAAATGCCATGGAATCGCTCCATCAGAACACCGCTCGCCCGATTGAAAAAAAACCCCTGTTATCGATTGATAAAGCGACCGATATGGAGAAATTGTTTGGCACGCCTTAGTTTTTCAACCCGCGTCATTGCATGGTTTCAAAAACAAGGTCGACGCGGATTACCTTGGCAAAGTAACACCACACCTTATCGGGTTTGGATCTCAGAAATCATGTTACAGCAAACCCAAGTTGCCACCGTGATCCCCTATTTTCAACGGTTTATGGAAACATTTCCCACACTGGATCACTTAGCGAATGCTTCTTTAGATGATGTTTTTCAACAATGGGCAGGCCTGGGTTATTACCGACGTGCCAAACATTTGCATCAAACAGCTGTTCTCATTCAAAAGCACTATCAGAGTGTCTTTCCCAGCGCCTACGAAGATATCTTAGCCTTACCGGGTATTGGACGCTCTACGGCAGGTGCTATTTTATCCATGAGCATGCAACAGTCCTATCCCATTTTAGATGGCAATGTAAAACGTGTTTTGGCGCGTCATTTTGGCATTCAAGGATGGCCTGGCGATCCGGCCGTCAGTAAGCAACTCTGGGCCTTAAGCGCTGCCAATACCCCTCAAAAAGACGTGCATCACTATACCCAAGGGATGATGGATCTAGGCGCAACGCTCTGCACCGCAAGCAACCCTGCCTGCGAGCGCTGTCCGATTGCAAGCAGCTGCCAGGCCAAAGCTTTAGGGATTATCAGTACTATTCCGGCTAAGCGCCCCAAACAAGTCATACCTGTTCAAGCAAGGCATATGCTTATCTTTCTGCATCCTGCAACGCAAAAAGTGTTACTCGAAAAACGAGAAACCAAAGGTATTTGGGGAGGGCTTTGGAGTTTAGTCGAATGCCCCCTTCGTACCGATCTATCGGTCTTTTGCCATGACAATTTCAAACTGACCATCAAAACACCACAAAAACTAGAAGCTTTTCGTCATACCTTTACGCATTTTCATTTGGATATCCATCCAGTGATCTGTGAAATATCTACAAAATCTCTACCACGCCTGAAAGCGCCCTACCAATGGCATGCTTTAGAAGATCTGCCTAAGCTTGGGCTACCCGCGCCCGTAAAACGCTTGCTATCTGCAGATAGGCTGGTTCCGGCTGCCATGGTATAGTGGCTATAGCTCTTTATGGATGCGAAGCACATGCCTCATTTAGTGTATTGCAAAAAATTACATAAATCTGCCGAAGGATTAGAGCAAGCCCCCTGTGCGGGAACGCTTGGTGAATCTATTTATCAGCATATTTCCAAAGAAGCTTGGGCTTTGTGGTTACAACAGCAAACCATACTCATCAATGAAAATCGATTAAAGATGATTGATCCACAGGCCCGACAATTCCTGCGAAAAGAAATGCAAACCTTTCTGCTAGGTGATGATTGACGAAACACACCCAAATACAGTCTAATAGGGCCTACATTTTGGCCAGATAGCTCAGTTGGTAGAGCAGAGGACTGAAAATCCTCGTGTCGTGGGTTCAATTCCCTCTCTGGCCACCATAAAACCGCTTAAAAAACAGTACTTTTAATAACCTCCATTTCACACTAAAACGCACTGTGTGGGTTATGGGCCTATGACTTTCTAAGTTATATGAATTTATTAATTCAAATTTAGTTATGCACACTAAAGAAATTATCTAAAAACTCCCGATTAATTTTGTACAGTCGTGCACTACTATTATCCCAAGTACCGCGTTTGACCGTGAAACCAACGGTGGCAATTGCTCTATTTAATCGTAAAAATGGCATGATTATTTCATAATCAGGAACAGGACGAATACTGGCATAGCCATTTAAAAAAGATTTTTTATTCGTTGCGTTAGTCGTCCATTCCCCAAGCTCCCAAGGACAAAGATCATCTTCTGCAAAGCTTGCTCGCGCTGATGCCCAATCTATTATGCCTTGTAACTTTCCGTTATTGACCATTATATTACCAGGCCTAAAATCACGATGAATGATGCATGGACCATCTACAGAACCTAAAAGATTAATATGTGCATCATAATAATGTCGGCATTGATCCAAAAGTGTTTCAGGTAAATGATTCGCGCATTCCTCCAAACCTTCCTCAAATTTATATGTAAAATAATTTCGAGGATCTAGGCTTAAACTATCTGGTTCTATTAGATCTCCATAATATTCGGTTCGATTAAGATGAATACGCGCCAGTACTGCACCCATTTCATATGCCAGTCCCTCTGTTAATTCGGTTGATTTCAACAAAGCTCCAGGCAAACATTGCATCAATATAGCACCGTGGACACCAGCATTAGGCTCTACAACATTATTAATTTGTGCTACAGGCAATAAATCACTAAAATACTTTAAAAAATATATTTCTCTGAAATAATCTTGTGGGCGCGAACAGACTTTCAAAATAAGCGGTGGCTTATTCGTTTCTGTGACACGATAAACAATAGCCACAATTGCATCTTCATGCTCTATGATAGAGAATGTACAACGCTCAAGATTAAGCTTTCCTTTGTATAAATCGATCATCTCTTCCATCAATTATTTGAATTCCTCATAATAAGTCACTCGTCTCCTCTTTAAGTGCTTTGGTTATGTGTAAAGTACTTTCGCAAAGCTTCCATCCAAGGTAATACCATAATTTCACCAATCTTTTTTGCCCTTGGTTCTTGAGAAATACAAACAGCCTCAGAATTATCTATGTCTTTGACCAGATTGGCAAAGGCTGACAACTTATCTTCTCTAACATTATCGGCACTTTTTATTTCTATGCAAAGAAGCTTTTTACCAGGACGTTCAACAATCAAATCTATCTCCACATCATCTTTTGTCTTAAGGTATGAAAATCTATATTCAGGGTAATAATAATTTGCCAAACGCACACACTCTAAAATAATGAAATGTTCAAATACATCACCGTAATAACTAGTAGATTTTTTAATTGGCACTGAAAGCATGCGACTTAACGCTCGACAAACACCCGTATCAAAAAAGAAAAACTTAGGTTTAGCCTGTAATCGTTTCCTAAATGATCCATTATAGGGCTCTAACATGAAGCCCATTAATGTATCTTCTAATATTGAGAAATATTGTTTAATTGTCTTATCATCCACCCCAACATCTTTAGCAATATTTGAAAGATTCAGAATTTGCCCATTGCATTGTGAAGCAACCTCAAGAAATTTTCTAAATGGGTCAATTTTTCGTATAAACTGTTCCAACCAAATTTCCTCTTTAAGATATGTTTGGGCGTAAGCTTGTAGAAAACTGGTTTTATCTGAATCGCTTTCCATTTTGTATATTACGGCTGGTAACGTACCCCAATGTAATGCTGCATCAAGATTAAAGTCTTTACCTAATTCTATGGAGGTAAAAGGGTATAAATTATAAACAAATGCTCTGCCCGCCAATAAATTAGCCCCACCATGCTTTAGCTTGCGTGCGCTCGAGCCAGTCATTACAAAGATTTTGTTGGTACTTTCTATCAACTGATGCACAATGTCCAAAAGTTTAGGTAACTTTTGAATCTCATCTATTATCACATACTGTACATTATCATCTAAGGCTAACACTTCTTGTTTGAAGCTCATTGGCTCGCGCGCGTATCTTTCTTCTAACTCCGGATCTAGCAAATCTAACCATAAACAGTCTTTTGCCTCAAAAACATGCTTCAGTAAAGTGCTTTTACCTGTATTCCTAGCACCAAAAAGAAAAAAGCTTCTGGATAGGGGTAATTGCAACAATCTTTTTATATATTTCATTTTAGACTATACTCCGAATATATCCGCCATTTTCGGAGTATAGTCTATCAATCTGGCTTGTTGCAAGAAGCATTTTGTATCGTGGGCTATAAGCATCAAGGATGCTATATCAAATCGGAAATCTAGAAAACCCTTCGATATTCAAGCCGATCATTAAGGCCCTTGACGCACGTTTGGCCTACTAGCGCCAAAATTGGCTGAAAGAGACTCCCTTGCCATTTTTGCACATATTTCATATTGAAAAGTAAGTGATCCTTTAAAAACTCGATCCGTTTTGTATTTCTTACTTTCAAAAAATTGCCTGGATTCAGGATCTGTTTTTTCAGAGTAAACATGGTCGGCCGTTCCTGGAGGATTGTAAGAAAAATATTTTTTTACAATTTTTTCAGGAAAACTCAAGGGAATGCTGTTTGTATGTTTTTTTTCCTCTCTTTTCCAATTATCGCAAAAAATTTCATCCTCAGAATAACGATTCAAAGGTTCCGCATAGAAAGATTCTAATTTAGCAATGTTTTCTGGTGCATAGATGTCAGTTACAACCAGAAATTTTGAGTTCACGTATTCACTTGGCAGCCCGGCTAGTGTTAAAGCGCCATAAATAAGACCTGAGCTATCGCTATCAAAGACTGCATCAACAATACCTTTATCACCCAGCATCCTCATAAATAATTTAAACTTCCGTCCCGTAATAGAATATAGCATGTGCATGACTGAATCAGTCTTACAGTCGTCTCTTTGTACACTAAAACAGGTATCCTTTATCTCGATCTCGGCTTGATAGCATAAATCCCCCAGTTGAACTCTATTATTTCTTTCATCATTGATATTAAACCCTAGCGTCCAAGGATCAATTTTTTTAGAAATTGCTTCTGAAAAGGTCGGATCAGCTTTACATAAATCAAGCGGGGTTGTACCGTTCTTATTGAATGCCGCTTGTTTTGGATCGGCGCCAAGATTAATCAGAAACAAAGCAGCCTCTAACGCCTTAGCTTTACAGGCATAATGCAAGGCTGTAAAACCATCTTTGAAAGGTGTGTTGATATTAAAACCAGGATGCTCATGTAAAAAATCTTGCATACCAATAACATGATTTTTCTGTGCTTGCAGACAAAACTCTCTTGCAACTGCAATATTTTCTTCTTCCGTTACTGGCAACCCTGCGGTTTTTGGCATGTACCACCCTCCGAACACTGCGCCTTATTTTATCCTTCATAGCCAAAGGTTGCAAGATGCCTTCCAATAAAACTCAGGGCGATTGCACTATAACTAAGAAGCTCAGATAAATTCAGTGCTATTCCTGCCACAACGGAACCCCAACAAGCTCGCCTTTCATCAAAATGAAGCGCTTCGCGCACTTTTGTGTGGCCGCTTTTT